>Ga0224501_10001864_pt1 | contig 16480 bp, 14 predicted proteins | sample SF_Oct11_sed_USG_4_FD_169105 | JGI IMG/M metagenome (GOLD analysis project Ga0224501, IMG submission 169105) | Sediment microbial communities from San Francisco Bay, California, United States - SF_Oct11_sed_USGS_8_1 | ecosystem: Environmental > Aquatic > Marine > Sediment | place: USA... | reverse complement strand
TTTGCTTTGGCGTCAAGTCTTTCGGTTCCCATCACAACCGTGTTGAAGACTTGTGATAGGCTTGAGCATAGAGCACTTATTGCCAAGAGGAGGAGAACAGGTATTGCGTCGCGATAGACCAACCCTAATATCGTCAGGTAAGAGTCGGACAGGACCATGGCTCCCGTGGTCATTGGTATAGCGAACATTAGGACGATTTTAAGCGAGGTTGATACGTCTTTGGTGTTGCTTTCAGAAAGCAGTTTGGGGTATAGGGCGTATGCCAGAAAAGTTGAATAGGCTACGACGCTGGCTATGGTGACGGCTGCTCCATAATAAGATCGCGCTGACTCTCCGTAAATGAATAGGAAGATTAACGTAAATGTGGCGATATTGTTGCCAACTATGTTGTAGATGTTGATTAGGGATGCTTTAAGCCACTCTCTTAGGTAGGTCCATTTGACGCTTTCCTTGAGTTCTTTGGCGGTGAGTTTCGTGTAGAATACGATTTGGATAACGTATGAGCTGATCATGCTGTAAATTGCTCCCAGCAAGCCTAGTCTGAGTTGTATTATTAATATTAAGCCGAGAATTACCTTGCACACTTCGTATATGAGTAGGCCATATCCTATGGCTTGTGGCTGCTTGGCGAGTAAGACTGCTTCTAGTGCGGATATAGTGTATAGTTCAAGTATTTCGATTGATATGACGGTGTATAGAATTGTGTAGGCGGCGCCGATTTGTAAGGCTAATAGAATTATTGGGAGTAATGCGAGATAGATGGAGGCTGATGCTACGGATATGAATATGTTGGCAACAAGCCCTGTCCTAGCTGATCCAGCATAGTTTCTAGCTACGAAGCGGGTTGTCCAGAAGGGGAGGACGGCGGCGAGTAGGACGAAGTAGCTGGAAACGTCGCTGATGTTTCCCCAGATTCCAAACTCCACTTCGGAGACGGTTCTAGTGATCATGAGAACGAAGGCAATTCCAGTTGCAACGCTTAGAAGCTTAGATGCAAATACGATTAATCCAGAGTATCTAAGCCGAATCTCACTCTTTGTCATGCAATCCACGCTTACCGCTTAATGAGGCTTCGTTATCGATTTTCGTTGAGAAGTATATAAGAGATGTTAGGTGTTATGCGCGCGCGCAAGATTCCGCAATAATAATCCTGACCAACAAAACATAGTTTTCTCTCCTTCTTTTTTTCTATCATTTTAACATATCTATTCACGCGCGGGGTCACGTATTAGAAGACACGCGTACACATACCCAACGTGTTTTACTTGACAGGCCTGTAATTTGTCCAGGCGTGATTGGTGAACATTGCCTAATTCCAAAAAGTCGAGTTACTTTTGAAGAGTTATGATTGAGGATTTTTAAGGCCAATTTTGGAATCTAATGAAAAGAGAGAAGAAGAAATTAAAGATGAACGTGTTTGGAATGAGGTTGAAAAAGTCAGGAGAAGGGGGAACGTTAGTCATATTTATGTTCCGGTATGCGTGATGCTGATGTAGATATGCGAGATATGTGATGCCAATGCCAAACATCGGGAAGAACGTTGAGAAACCCTATTACAGTGCAACGTTATCCATGGCTAAAAATAGTCCTCGTGGGGGCCTTGCTCTGGACATAGGATGCGGCGAAAACCCATACACTTTTCAAAAATATTTTAGCAATTACATTGGGATGGACATCAATATCAGTGTTCTCAAGAAGGTTTCACAAGATCTACCCGGTGCTAGTTTGATATGTGCAAGCGGTTCAGGTGCCCCATTCAGGGATGAATCCTTTGATCTGATTATTTGTACAGAAGTATTGGAACACCTTGTAAATCCTGAGGAAATGATTTCTGAAATTGGCAGAGTTTTAACTAGGGGAGGAAAAGCCGTAATTTCAATTCCGTCTCTTAGTCTTCCGCAAACAATAATTCTGTGGTTTGCTTATAAAGCAAAGAGGATTTCTGAAAAACCTTACCAAAGTCCTGACCATTTGAGAGAGTATGCAAAGTTTAAGGTGACGCCACACTTCGAAGAAACTTCAAATTTATTCAAGCTGTTTAGAATGCATAAGTTAGAAATTCTGGATGTTGTAACCGCACAGCAGCTGTATACCAAGCCAAAAATAGTGTACAACATTTTTCTCTCAAAAATTGAAAAGGCCTTTGAAAAATTCTTCTCAAAACACCTAATTGGGCATTACACTATCCTTGAAGTTGGGAAGAAGCAGTCCTAATTCTGGCGACTCTTATGAAAATATTAAACACAACCCCAAGGCGACCTAATAGGAACAGCAAAGCCCACAAAAGTGTATCCTTTATGGTGTATCTCTTAAACATAAGCTGTCGTACACCCATCAACAATTACTATGCACTTTCTAAGCAAAAACATGCATGCGCACGCTTGCAAAGTAGTTTCTATTGTGAATTTATGAATCATTTCCTCAACAATTTCGGATAATCTCCAAAACTTCTTGTATCATACGGAACCAACCGTTTGCACAACTCCTTCATATTGAGTGTGCACATTCTTACGGAAGAAGGATTCGAATCGTTGCTGACATGGACGAAGCCAAGATCCTGGGCGCGTACATTATTTCAGCATTTTCTTCAGTCTCGCAAACTACATATATTCCGCAACATTTAAAATGGCACGTGAACCGTCAATGAAAAAAGTGCTTATGATAGCTTACCATTATCCTCCGTTTGGCGATGGCGGAGTCTTTAGGACTCTGAAGTTCACTAAATATCTCCCCGAATTCGGCTTCCAACCTTACGTCTTAACCGTTAAAAACCCAATGTATGTTACTACAGACCCAACGCTGCTCAGAGAAATACCGCCAGAAGCAAAAGTTTTCAGAGTCCTCTCCTTTGAACATAGAGCGATGCGCGCTCCGCGACTACTGAACATAGACCTCAAATGGTTTTACATGCCTGACGTAAACATCGGATGGTTACCCTTCGCATTTCAAGCTGGCGCAAAAATAATCGAAAAAGAGGAAATCGATACAATCTGTGTAACTGGTCCACCCTTCACCACTTTCTTAATCGGGTATCTGCTAAAGAGAAAGACAGGGAAACCTCTAGTATTAGATTTCAGAGACCCATGGACAGATAACCCATTCACAGAATATCCAACAAAACTCCATGAAAAAATCGAGAAAAAAATGGAAGAAACAATCGTAACCCACGCTGACTACATCATTGGGGCAGGCGACTCAATAAAACACAGCTTGATAAAAAAATATCCCTTTATAAAGTCAAAAATTGACGTCATAACAAATGGATTCGACCCAGACGACTTTAAAAATTTAAAGATACACGAACCGCCCACCAGTAAATTTAGAGTAACGCATGCCGGTTCTCTTTACGGTGTACGTACAGCAAGACCATTTCTACTCGCATTAAAAGAATTAACCGAGGAAAAGCCTGACCTGAGAGAAAACCTGGAGATAATTTTTGTCGGCAAGTATGGTAAGGAGACCCCGCTCCTCGTTAAAAATTTTAGACTAGAAGATGCTGTAAAACTCATTTGGTATATCTCTCACACAGAATGCTTAGAACTTATGCTAAATTCACACGCCTTGCTCCTACTAATCACAGCGAAGGGTCTACAAGCAGAGGGAATATTGACAGGAAAATTATTTGAGTACCTTGCCTGTCAAAGACCAATACTCGCCATTGCTCCAGAAAAGGGTGCAGCAGCTAACATAATAAAATCGCTGAAAGCAGGAACAGTCGTCGCTCCAGATAGTGTACAGCTCATTAAACAGAAAATATTCGAATTCTATGAAAAGTGGAAACAAGGCAAACTCACCAAAATGACTAGCGACCTCACTAAGTACAACCGAAGATTTCTGACCCAGCGGTTAGCGCAAATATTTGAAAAGGCTACTAGAAGCTTCTCAGATAAGACGCAATCAGATTGTTGATTTTTATCGCCGCGTCCCCTTTTCCTAATGACTCCCTAGGAGAATCACTTCTCGGATCAAAAGTTCTCACACTTTCAATGACTTTTCGAACGTCCACATCAACCAATCGATTCCAGCCTTCCTCCACTGTTTCTATTAACCCGGTCCTATCTCGAAGGGTTATACAAGGGACGCCAAAAACATACGCTTCCTTTTGAACCCCGCCCGAATCCGTTATGATTTTCTCCGCATTCTTCTCAAGCTTCACGAAATCCAAGTAATTTAACGGTGAAGTTATGAGCATATCATCCGAGTCAGCCAACTCATCAAATAGTCCGAAATTCTCCAAAGCCCTTTTGGTCCTTGGGTGCATAGGAAAAACTAAAGTGAACTCATCCAATAGACTTTTAAGAGCTTGAACTATTCGAACAGTTCTTTCTCTATTTTCCGTATTATTCTCTCGATGAAACGTAACAAGAACATACTTTTTGGCACAAACGCCAAGCACATCAAGAATTTTTGATTCGCGCTCTGCAACATCTCTATAGGTAAGTAGCACATCAACCATAACATCCCCTGTTAAATGCACATTTCCCTGAACATTTTCTCTCGTAAGGTTACGCACCGTAGTTTTTGTTGGTGCAAACAAAAGATCTGACGCGTGATCTGTTAACAATCTGTTTATTTCCTCTGGCATACTTTTATCATAGCTTCGATATCCGGCTTCAACATGTGCAACTTTGACGTGAAGTTTGACAGCAGCCAAAGCTCCAGCAAGAGTCGAATTGGCATCTCCGTAGACTATTGCTAATTCCGGTTTTTCCTTTAGTAAGACATTTTCTGTTCGTCTGATCATCTCACCCACTTGATAACCATGCGTCCCGGTTCCTACCTCAAGATTATAATTTGGAGCAGGAAGCTTTAGACACTTGAAAAAAGCCGCAGATAACTCGAAGTCATAGTGCTGTCCTGTGTGTAGTACTATGTGCTCATAGTTTTTGTCTAAAAGGTCACTCAAAGCTGCCAATTTAACAAAGTTAGGCCTCACCCCAACAATTGACGCCACCTTTTTCCTCATAGATATTCTCTCAGTTTCATCGATTCACATTTTATCGTAAATCTTGGTTGACATCTACAACGTCTACCCTACTAAAAATTCTTTCTTTTGTTCATGATAAAATTTAGCGAAACTAGGAGAATGCCTTTCCTGATCCACACCATTCTGAATAAAATGTGGAAACAATCTAGGCCCCGATCTGACCAAGAATCTGGTTGAAAAAGCAATTATAGACTCTTATGACTCAAGACTCTCCCCGCGCACGCGAAGCCCCTAGACTGTGTACAGCTTGTTCAACCATTTATCTGCTGCCCAATCTAGGATTTCATCCCTCTATTGACTAAATCCTAAAGACCATGGAATCGCCATTTAACTTCGAATTGCCACGACTACGAAATGTCTTTCAAAACATTTAACATGTATTTAATGTCTTTACCAGTGACTGATGGGTGAACGGGTAGGCTTAGAATACGCTTACAAGCCTCCTCAGCAATGGGGCAGATCGTTTTTTCGTAGCCTAGCTCCTTGTATAGAGGCTGCTTGTAGACGGGGGTAGGGTAATGCACAGCAACACCTATGCCTTCCTCCATTAGATGTTCAGCAAGTTTGTTCCTTTCCATGGGATAATCTTCCTCCACTCTTATTACGTATTGATAAAAAACGTGTCTGACATCATGGTTCGTGTGGGGCGGCGTTAGACCAGCGATTTTCTCAATTCCTTTAGTTAAGAGACTTGCGTTCTCATTTCTTCTCTTGTTTAATCTATCAAGCTTCCTGAGTTGCACCAGCCCCACAGCAGCCGAGACCTCAGTCATACGATAGTTGTATCCGAGAATGATGTGCTGATATTTTTCAGTCTGGCCATGGTCTCTAAGTAAACGGACCCTCCTGGCAAGTTTGCTATCGTTTGTAGTAATCATCCCTCCTTCGCATGTTGTCATGTTTTTTGTGGCGTAGAAGCTGAAGCACCCAACATCGCCCAGACCTCCAGTCTTTTTTCCCCTGTACTCCGCCCCATGAGATTGAGCAGCGTCCTCCACTAGGGCAATCCCTTTATCTTTTGCGATTTCGTTAAACCCATCCATATCTGCAGGCTGACCGAACAAGTGCACAGGTATTATGGCCCTTGTCTTCGCAGTAATTTTTTCGGCAACATCTAGAGGATCGACATTGAAACTTCTTCGGTCTATGTCGGCGAAGACAGGTTTTGCTCCTTGATATAACACGCAGTTGCTGGAGGCTATGAAAGAGAAAGCGGAGGTCACCACCTCATCTCCGGAACCCAGCCCAAGAGTCTTCAGAGCCACATCCAAGGCCACGGTTCCGTTTGCCACAGCCACAGCATGTTGCACGCCGATATACTCTGCGAACTTCTCCTCAAAGAGCTTAACTTTTTCTCCTTGGACTAGCATCCCTGACTCAAAAACTTTTCTTACGGCTTCCAGCTCTTCCCTTCCGAGAACCGGCTTTGCTATCTGTATTGTTCGCCTCAATACGGTTTTCACTCTCACTTCAGGATATCTTCAATGCCGTCAAATAAATTCCATTTAGGTTCAAACCCCAGAAGCGTTTGTGCTTTGGAGATGTCATAAACGAATACTGGGAAATCGAATGCTCGGGCCGGTTTAACTTCCATCGTCAAATCGCTTTTCATAGCTCTGATGCACAGTTCACATACATCTTTTATGCTGGTTGCCCTAGACGAACCAATGTTGAATGTGTTACGTATGTACGAAGTTTCTAGAGCCAGTAGATTCGCTTGCACAATATCTTTGACGTGAATGAAATCGTTTGTTTGTTTGCCTCCGAAAATGACGGGTCTTTTTCCTTCTTTGAGGCACTTCAAAAACGCCCCAATGGCACCCCAATCTTTGCCTTTCCCGTAAACATACCCGTACCGCAAAATAACGTAAGGCAACCTGTTACCGTAAAAAATGATCCAATCTTCCGCCTGCTTTTTAGTCAAACCATAAACGCTATCCGGTTCTCTAGCGGCATCTTCACGGATGGGAATCGGAACACTTCGACCATAAACGGAACCTGTGGAACCATGAACTAATCGTTCAGCCTTTTTCTGGACGCAGATTTGGAGTACGTTGAGGGTTCCTTCAACGTTCACTCTAACCGCTTTTTGAGGGTTTTCTCTTGCTTCGTCGAATCTAGGGATTGCCGCCAAATGTAAGACTTTGTCTCCTTCTTTGATAAGACTTTCCAAATTTTCATCCAATATGTTTGCAATGTGTATTTTACAGTGCTCGTTCCCATGAAAAAGTGTTCTTAAGTTAGAGGTGACGATGTCGACGGCTATCACATCGTAACCAGCGTTGAGTAATTCTCTAACCGTGTGTAATCCTATGAAACCATTTGCACCCGTCACAACTACTCTCATTCCACCGCCATCTCCCACGATTTTAACTGTACGATGAACCTGTGACGACGTAATTAACGCTATGTACGTTGAGATTCAATTTAATTTTTCCTAAGAGGGACGTGTCGCGAGCGCATCGGTAGTGATCTGTTTTGTCTAAGTTCTAGGAATGGATTCAAATCTCACCTTGAGAAGTTCTCTCTCTAAAGCTTTGACCCTCTCTTCTATCTTACCTACTTCCTCAACTATTCCAGGGTCCTTGATCTCCTCCTTCCTCTTCTCATTCGACCTCAAAATCAACCTGGCAAACTCAGAATCATAGCTTTCCAAAAGCAATTCAACATTCGGAATCAAACAGTGTCCACCAATTACCCCTGGAAAATGGATCGGCCTATCAAACCGCACTCTATGATCGTCCTCCAAAAAATCCGTCACCTGATCAAAATCTGCTCCAAACCTTCTCGAGATTCTATGCATCTCTTGGAAACAAGCAATCATCCATGCACGATAAGTTGTCTCAAACAACTTAGCCAACTCTGTCTCCACCGGGCCTCTCAAAACCTTCGTTTTCAATCCCAGTTCTTCAAAATGCCTACGAGCCAACTCTGCTGATTTCTCATCTACTCCACCTATATACTTCGTCAAAAGTAGCAGATACCTTTTCATTCCTTCCCTAGTCTTATGCATCCCGCGGACAGGCGAATGAACCACGTGACCTCTCAAAAGCGCATATACCTTCTCCGTAGTTCCAGGTGGAACAGTGCTATTAATAATTATCAATCCAGGCCTAAATCGTCTTACATAATCCGCTATTGTGTTGACAAACTCTTTCTGCCCGCTACAACGAAAACAAATGTGTAAGATGCCAACCTCTTTTGGCAAATCATCCTGCTGAATATCTTGCATCTTTTCCTTGTCAACATCCCAACCGTAGACCTCAAACTTCCGATTTTCCTTAAGTAACTCATACAAAGAATGCCCTATTTCACCCAAACCAACGACTAAAACTATTGAGTCAACCAACGCTAACCCTCATGAAACCACCTAAACCAGAAAAACAACACAGCCTGCTGAACCATATAAACATGATCTTCATTGTAACCGTAACCAGCTTGATCTTAAACCTGGAGATTTTTGCTTCATAAATTCTCCCCTAATCGGCTACGTTTTCCTAGCGGGAATATTCCTGTCATTCATAATTGCTGAGAAGTCGACTCGTTAGCTTCTCCAAGTCTTTTTCAGTGACTCTTCTTCTAAATTCTTGATACAACTCTTCGGGCAATTTCCATTTTTCTTCGACACTCTTTGCAACCCTAGCAGGTACACCATAGGCAACAGAGAAATCAGGCACATCCTTAATTACGAGGCTGGATGCTCCTATTAAACACTCTCTGCCTATGACTACTCCAGGAAGAACACTAACGTTCACAGCTATTGCACTTCCAAACTTGATGTGAGGGGCTTTGGGCACAAATTTCTGCATACGTCTTCTCCCATGTAGCAAGTCTGGGTCATTAGCGCCAACGAAGAGAGGGGCAATGAACACCCAATCTTCAATAATGATTCCCGTAGTTAGGTGACATTGACTGTGTATGAGAACATTGTTACCGATCCAGTTCTTGCCTTCACTGGCACTCAGCGATCCAAATATAGAGTGGTCACCGATATTAGTTTCTCTCCTCAATACCGCGTTGGTGCCTATCCTGCAATGTTTTCCTATGTTGCAGTCGTGTTCTATGAAAGAACCGTACTGTATGATACTTCGCTCGCCGATTCTTGTATTTTCGCCGATGTATACATTGGGAAATATGGTAACGTCATCACCTATGATTACATTATCTCTAATGACGCTGTTCTCGCCTATCTTTACTCTCTCTCCGAGACTAACTTTCTTATTTATCATCATAAATCCCTTCTTTTTCATAGGTCCTAGTTTTATTAAATCTTTAGCCCAAACCCAAACACACAGAGTTGATTCTTTATAAATAATGATGCGCGCGCGGGCTTCTCTAAATACGCTCTAAGGCACAAACAAAAAAGAAGTGCGTATCCATGATTCAAAGCAAAAGTTAAATGGAATTGGAGCTGTAATAGTGTCTGTGCGCGCTAAGAGGAAGAAAATAGGAAGGGTAGATGACAATTTCAGTACCCAATGTTATTGCGGTAATCTGTGACTTTGACGACACTCTGGGTGACGATACTACAAATCTGTTTCTTAAGGAAATTCTTAGAATGGACGAAAATGATATCGACAGTTTTTGGAATAAAGAAGTAAAGAGTTGGGTTGCGAAAGGATGGGTGCGTGCAAAACCAATCACGATTGAACTTACAGCAGAAGAACTCGAAGATATTTTTGAAAAGGCTCTTAAACACTATTTTGATGAATTGATCAACTAAGCGCGTGCAGAAAGAGGATTGAAACTTGAAAAGACGAAAGCACCTATACCCAAAATACTTCCTGTCTCATAACGAAATATTTCCTAATGGTGTCTTCAACATACCTCTCGACGAAAATGGGGTTGCTACGTGGGACTACAAGGGGCACCTAGGTCTTCACGAAGAATACAACCCAACAATGATCGCCTTATACACCCTCTCCATGTACAATCTTTACTATGACACATTAAAAAAATATTTGGACGAATTCTTTAGAAATGCAAATTACTTAGTAAAGAACTTAGCCGGCAGAGGAACGTATGGAGTCTGGCTCGTCAATTTTCCTTGGATAGCACCTTGCTATCTTTGTAAACCTCCGTGGGTTTCAGGTTTATCTCAAGGACTAGGAATCAGCGTAATGGTTAGAGCGTGGACACTTACCAAGGATAACAAGTATTTGCACGCCGCTGAGAAGGCTTTGGCTTCTTTTGAAGTACCCATATCAAAAGGGGGTGTGTTAACAATAGATAAAGGTGGTTCCTGGTGGTATGATGAGTATGCGTGTACAAAGAGCGCTAATGTTCTAAATGGTTTTCTGTGCGCGTTAATTGGAATTCATGAGTTATATGATGTAACAAAAGATGGCAAGGCAAAATTTTTGTTAAGTAAGGGAATTGAAACCGCTAAGAAATTCATGAAGAGATTCGACCTTAATCTTTTCATCTTTAAATGGTCGAAATATGATGACAAGCTTCTAGTATATTCCGGACCAAAATATCACGAGTGGCATGTCAAACAACTAATGAAACTCTACGAGATAACGGAAGATAGAGAATTCCTCAATTGGGCGGCAAAATGGTCTAGGTATCAAGAAAAATATAATTCGATCACAAAGGCCAAGTGGTTTGTTCTTTTCTGGCGTTTTTATTCTCGGGTGATAAAGAAGTTATACAAAGTATGACAGTTTTGTAACTCTTACTATCACCAAGTTATTCTTTACTTCTGTTAGAATATGGTTGGTTAAAAGTTAATCAGCTCTACGTAGTAACGTAATCATATAAATAGGGTTGAACATTCCCATCCATTTCTTAATCATCCTTAATATATGATCGGTGAACCTGAGCGTACCGATAACAAACTTCTTCGCGATCGACAAAGACGGGCTATCTATCTCATTGAACTTCAGATTACATGCAGGGCAAACGGCATATTTGAAATGCCAATAGTGTCCCATTCTGTGAATCATATGCAATATTGGTGGAAATCTCGGAATTTCCTTACCACGTTTCATTATTCGCTGGATTCTGAATCCTTCAAGATATTTCTCTAACGATCTGGGCGTATAGCTTCGCTTATGGTGATACGCGTGAAAACATGCTCCGCACCTAGGACATTTACACAGGCGTTGCTTCAGGTTTTCTTTGTATGGAACGGAGACGATTACGTATTTTTTTGCGAGTCTCCTAACTTCCTTTAAGGCCTTACTATGGGATGAATCTTCAAGGTGTTCCAATATCTCGCTGAGAATAACGCGATCAAAAATGCTGTCTGGGAAAGGAGTATGAGTGATGCTTGCTCTTACCGCCTGAACTCCGCAATATTTCAGGGCTTCAGTTGATACATCTAAGCCCACTACAGTTCTCTCTTGATCTATTTCATTCGCAATTCTACCGCTTCCACAACCGAGATCTGCAATTAGATTTGCGTTAGACGGTATAAGATTGATTATGCTTGCAATTCTGTTTTTCTCAAGTTCTGAAATTGGTTCTTCCCAGATGGCAGTCTGTTCGTAGTAAGTATGTTTCTTCACGGATTTCAATCTCAAATTGTTATCTTTGAACGAAATGACCACTTTTCTAACATTAACAGTGTATTATATAACATTTCGTAATAGAAGAAATCCCATGACAACGGTTACAGACTGAATCACTATCATCTTTTAGATTTCGGTCTTCGCTGGGGTTTTTATGTGTAGATAATGAAAAGACAGCTCAACAGGTTTATAATGTCAACATATTCTGATTGGTACAAGTAAATTAGGCGATACCACAACATCTAGAACATGCTGGAGTAGCTCCTATGTTTCTAAGTTCTTTTCGAAAATTCCGAATGGTTGGGCCGTTCCAGATCTTAAGAAAACTATGTCTATATATATTACCCATCACAATGTTGAAACATCTAGACGACGGTACTACATCGCCATTAGCGAGAATTTGGGCATTTCTCCAAGGAACATTGCATTTTGGATTTGAAACAAATATTTCAGGTCTATTGTACCATGTTGATATTCCGTTAAATGTGGCAATGTCCGGAGAAAAAATAGCAAAGCCTTTTGAATAATTTGTTTTCACAAGCTTAATTTGCTCTACGAGATCATCTACATCCGTATCTTTAGGGTTAATAACTGATACTGAGCTCGGAGCTACTTCACATAGATGACCAAACTTTTCGTTATGTGCTTCCGCCATCCACTCAGTAATGAAATTCAAGTGGGTAAATGTTATCCTGTCAACGCCTACCTCTCTAAAAATGTCCGCTGTTTGCTTTAAATAATGGCTGTTATAGTCGGAGATAGTATAAGATATGTTTATTTCCGGCAATGTTCTGTTTAATTCTTCTTTCGTTTCAATAAGCTTACGAACGCCCGTGTAGGCTTTTTCAAAACTATCGGCTACGCCCCTTATTTTATTATGTACTTCCGCAGGCCCATCAACGGATACATGTATTAAAGTAGTCTTGGCTTCCACCAACTTTGTCGCAAACCTTTCTAACAAATATCCATTTGTAGTAATCCAGCATCTCAATCCACTTCTAGTCACATATTCCACGAATGTGAGAATATCTTTATGCAGCAAAGGTTCAACCAAGTTAAACGCAATAACTGGACGAAAGTGTTTCACTTCATCAATTAATTCTTTGAAAACCTGAAAACTCAGCGTTGTTTTGCGGTCTCTTATGTTTTTGTAGAACTGTAAATCCTCTTGGCGTTGCCCTATATCGCACATCGCACACCGCATATTACAAACACTATTTACAGCGATTGCTACTCTCAGAGGAGGGAAACTAAAGCCCGATTCAGAATTGTAACCTGCTTTGGCGATCCAGTAAGGAACAAGTGCTATTTTTCTATTAAGATGCGACCATACAATTTGAGGTTCTTTGAATGCCTTTCTTATTTTCGTTAAGTTCCGTTGCATTTGAAGTCCATTTTAATAAAGATAATAGCGTTGCTTAAAGTGTTTTTCTGCATTCAAGTCATATATGCGCGCAAAGTAATTTGTTACATCCCCAACATTCCAATAATATTGCTTTGTTAAAATAATATGTAACAGAAAAATTTGTGTGTGGGGACTAAATTTTAACTTTGGGTTTGGGTTTGGGGATTAAATCTTTAGTCATAAGTCTCTGATTTTATCTTGCTAAGCGCGCGCACTCACTCAAGACCATATTAGTTGGTCTTACTCTTTTTGCGACAACTCAATTATCATGTTCGCTAGGTTTTCAGCCCCGTCGGGCAGCGCTGGGACCTCTTTTTTCTCGGTTCCTTTTCAGCGTTTAGGAAACTTTCCATTTTTGTTCCAGAAACGAACACAGCGTTTGTTTTCTTGGCTAGGTGTTCCGTGTCTTCTGCCCCAATGGTTCTAGTTCATTTGAGGTTTGTAACCAGCAATGTACGCGGTAATATGTTTCATTTGCTTTGTAATATCCTTTCATAAACTTTTATGTAAGCGTTAACGCACTCGTCCAGATCATGGTTCTCCCGCACATACTTGTAAGCATTGACTATGATTTGATTCAAATTACTCGTAAGCGCCCTCACTATGGCCTCCGCTAACGCGTCTATCGAGTTCGGCTCAGTTAGTATTCCAGTTTTTCCATCTATGATCACATCAGGGATGCCTCCACACTTGGTTGCGACCACGGGAACTTTCATCGTCATCGCCTCAAGAACGGCCATAGGCATACCCGTTTCTAAGATACTTGGCAAAACAAATAGAGATGCATTACACAGCCAATTAGGGATTTCATCATGGGAAACCTCCCCTGCAAACTCAACCCCCAACTTCTCGTGATCGATGACTATACGTCGAAGTCTTCCTGAACCCAGAATATAGAGCCGGGCAGATGGTATCAAATTGTGAACCTTCCTCCACGCTTGAAGAAGCACCTCTACGCCCTTTTCCCTCGATAACCTGCCTATGAAAAGTACAGAGTTATCAGGCAGGTCTACCGGATTTCTAGCTTTACTACCAAATTCATCAACATCTATTCCGTTTGGGATGTAAATCGGATGATACTCATTGTATATCCTCTCTGCTTCTCTGCTGACCACCGTCAACGCATCGACCTTTTTCAAATACCTGCTTTCAATTCCTCTGGCAATCCAGCCAATAGTTTTTCCATGCAAAAATTCCATAGCCTTACTCCAAACTCCGTGTATCGTCATAATCTTCTTACCATAGGCCATTGAGAGAGGAATCATATTAAATCCATCGTGAGCGTGAAATACATCGGCATCAACTTTGTTCACGAGCATTAATGCCTTTATAGCAAAACTAGGGTTCATTAACCCCTTAATTTTAATTGGGATGCCAGTCAGAACATCGACATCAAATCCCCTTGCAATGAGTCCTCTTTCGAGCTGTCTAACGGTTACCTCAATGCCTCCCATGCCTTTGATTCTGGATGCAACTAGGCATACTTTCATTTGTCTCATCCACTTGAGCAAACTTTCTAATTATGTTTTAATAGAACTTTTGGCTCATGGCCCAACGTTAACAAGAACTTCATGAAAGTTGAAATAAACGTTTACTAGCCAAATACAAGATGCGCGCGCCCAGATGAAGATAGATAAATTTGAACAGTGTCGCGGAAGGGTGAAATATGCTCTAATGAATACCACTTCTCATTTTACCCTCTTCTTGAAGCGCGCGCGTGTGCCTTCTTTCGTGAAGAAACATCGGAAGAGAAGAATTGGTTGGTGCAGGATTGGTTGTCACAGAAGATGTTCCTGACTTCGCAATTGTGTTTTGAAAACCTGCGAGAATGCGAGGAACAGTTATTGAAGAAGATAGGTTCCCCGAACATTATTATGAAGATTTCAAGAAACGAAAACTGACACGCAAATGACATCACGTCTTCCGCAATAGCTCGAGTATCATGTTCGCCAATTTTTCTGCCCCATTTGGCAGGGTCGGAACTTTTTTCTTTCTTGCTTCCTTTATAGCATCTAAGAGAGTTTCTGTCCTAATTTCAGAAACCATCACCGCGTTTATTTTTGTCGCCAGATATCGGGCGTCTTCTACTCCACCACTTCTATCTATAGTCGTAAATTCGGGATTCGGAACCACCACTACAGGTTTTCCATAAACAACCGCCGCCTCCAACACTGTAAACCCGAATTGCGACACAACTAGCTCCGCACCCGCCAGAAGCTCATCAAATCTTGACGTGATAGTAATAACCTTCCACTCTGGGTGTCTCTTTTTATAGGGTGCGGGATCGACCTTGCCTGTCTGCAAAACCACATTACGCAGGTTGCTCTCGGCTAACGCATCGAATAAAAGCTTATGTCCGTAGGTGCCTCCAGTGACCAAGATATATCCTCTGTTCCGTGGTTCAACGGTTGGCTTTGGGAGTATGGGGCCTACCACTACACCCCTCAGTAGTCTCTTCTGTTCTTCCCACCACAACGCGGTTATCGCCGAAAAAAGTTGCAGTGCACGAGCGGTTTTAGTAGCCTTTGTGAAACGAACTTCACTCTCGATGTTAACTACTGGAACTCCTCTTATCCAAGCCATGATTGCTGGGAAAACGCAGAAATTGCTACCTGTACTCACTACGACATCAAACTTATGGTAGGGTTGCCCGATGGAGTCCATGAAGGCCTTGGCAAGTCGAACTGCAAAAACAGGCACTGGAGTTTTGGGTCCTCTAGGTTTGATTAGAAAATCCACCTTGCCGAATCTGCTTAGTCTTCTCTCGCTTAAAGTGTCTCCTTTTGGGACGAGGAAAGATAAAGATACCTTATCGTGGAGAGTTTGAGCCAAGGCGTATGCGTAGCCTGTGTGTCCCCCACCGCCGGCCAGAATCAATACGCGTCCCTGCATCTTGCCTCTCCCTAGGAGTCTCTCTTGTTTAAGAAGTTATATAGTTGTCTTTTCCATCCGCACACGCATTACCAAGAAACGCTTAAAAGTAAGCAAAACATGCTCTTCTACTCTGGAGAACTACATAATGTCAGAGAAGCCTTCACGCGGCCTTGTTTATGAATGTGTGAAATGCGGCGCCAAGGTGATGACCGAAGAACTTGAGCTGCGCGGTGGAGGAGTGAAATGCACCTTTTGCGGTTACCGCGTCCTTAAGAAGATGAGACCACCGGTAGTGAAACGGGTAGCCGCCAAATAGTTTACACCGCTTTTAGTCTCCGCAGCGAACGACCAAGACTGATTGGCTAGAAAATTTCTTTCTCACCGATCTTTCGTAAAGCCTTCCCTTTTAGCTTCACCGTTGGAATGGGGGCTTCTTCAGGCTCTCTCTCAATGGTTTTCCGTTTCACGGTTTCTCCGCAGATGCCTCTGGGAAGTAGCCGTCTTTTAATGCATGTCGCGTAGCTGCAGTTTGCAACGTTGCATTCTTCATCGGTCCATCTGCACCATACCAGGTTTCCACGGTAGAAGACAGCATTTTTTCCGCATCGAAACAAATCGCATTTCGGATAACAATATTTTGGTTCAGACAACACGGGCACAACCTTAATTTGAACAAAAATTTTCTTGAATCTGGTGTCG
>Ga0224501_10001863_pt1 | contig 16483 bp, 9 predicted proteins | sample SF_Oct11_sed_USG_4_FD_169105 | JGI IMG/M metagenome (GOLD analysis project Ga0224501, IMG submission 169105) | Sediment microbial communities from San Francisco Bay, California, United States - SF_Oct11_sed_USGS_8_1 | ecosystem: Environmental > Aquatic > Marine > Sediment | place: USA... | reverse complement strand
GTTGGGACACGGGACGGTGGAGGGGTTGGGACACGGAACAATGGAGGGGGTTGAGACAAGGGATGGAGGAGGGGTTGGGACACGGGATGGTGGAGGGGTTGGGACAAGGAACCGTGGAGGGGGTTGGGACACGGGACGGTGGAGGGGAGTTGGGACAGGGGAGGGGTTGGGACACGGAATCGTGGAGGGGGTTGGGACACGGGACAGTGGAGGGGTTAGGACACAGAACGGTGTAGGGGGTTGGGACACGGGACAGTGGAGGAGTTATGACACGGAACAGTGGAGGGAACACAAAACAGAAGACTGAACCAGTCTGCCCTTTTAGACAATAGGATAAAAAATATGATTGTACTTTGAATTGAATCATGATGTGAAGCAATGTTACCCAGCTAGCCAAGAGAGTACAGGAAGGGAGTTTTAATTGTCCTCGGGATCGAATTGACTAATATTGCCATCATTGGTCTCTTTCACCATTGCAGAATGAGCCATTCAAGGGTGCTTGATCAGCAGACCAACTAAAAACCCCTGGTAGCTTATATCAAATGAATAATGGTTTGACGTCATTCAGAGCCACTAGTACCTAACTGGTTTTTAAATTGAAGCTCCGGATAAAGCTTGTCATTCACTGTAAAGTTGCAACTTGTAACAATTAATTATATAGGTAGGTCTGGTCACTGCATTCCTCGATCTGGCTTAATGGGCATGAGACAATTTTAGTATGATTTTATGACAATGATAATGGCTGATGAACCAGATTCTATAGGGAACGAAAGGTCATCAGATGATCAGGTCAATCAGTGAGATCGGATTTAGGGCCCTTATATGAGAGCAGACCTGTAAGTGAACTCTGAGAGGGACACCCCTTATAATCGGAGCAGAGTTTTATAAAGTCTGGTTAGAGGGGGAGCAGCACACCTGGAGTAATCAGTGAGGTTTTTTTCTAGAGCTTCGGGATTACTCAAGGCATCAGAGTGTCTCTGCAAAAAAAAATCATGGGCATACAGAAAATAATCTGACAGTGGGCACCACACCTTCCAGAAACGGCTCTAAATATCGGACTGCTAACAAGTAGAAAGGCTCTGTGACTGAGTGGTTTGAGCGCTCACCACTGGCGCTGAAGGTCCCGGGTTCAAGACAGCTTGAGCACAGGGTTATCAGAAACTCTCTCTGTTCGTTCAGCAGAAAATGAATACTCGGTTCTGTTCAGAGCTGGAGAAAGCGAACGCTGAGAGGAAGATTAGTCGGGCCCCACCTTAGTCGGCACAAGTTGGTTCTCTAACAGCCGCTTACCCATATAGCCGTTGACTAAGAGTCAGCCTCTACTTGCCTTACAATATGTACACCTAGGTAAGGATGGTAGCATTATGATGGTTGGATATTTGATCTAACAAAGTTGCAGGAGGCCTTCATCCAACAGTAGCTGATAACAGTGATGTATGGGCATTATCGTGGAGGGGTTCTGTGTCTGGGTTCGTTAAATTAAAAGTTCTCTGAATTGAAATAAACAGGCACAAACATGAACATAAGTAATAAAATCCAGGAACAAGGACATAAATACATATATTTACTCACTGTATAACAGTGTATGTCTATGGTCTGGACTAAATTTCTCGATAGCATTTAGCAGAACATTATGTCATGATTTGTTTGCATGAGGTTATGTTGTGAAAGAACAAAAAAAATGTTGGATAAAATCCATGTTAGAACAATTAAAACTGTCACTTGAGAATTTTACAAAAAAAGAGGTTGATTTAAAACATTCGCGACGACATAACCCTGATATGCAGAATAACTCTCCCGCAGCATGACAGTGGGATAAATCACACTCACTTTATTCTCCACTTGTTTTTTGAGTGCCTGGAAATCCACACCAAGTAACTCTCTTCTAGGGGATGACCCAGGAGTCACATTATATGTAGCTTCCTACAACAGAAATAAACCCTCACAATATGTGTTAGGGGGCTAGCAGGTCATAAGATGAGAGCTTATTATGCATCACTATACCAGACGTTACTCTACGAGTTTAAAGTCTCCTTCATAAAATCTAGCAATGCAAACCTGGCGAGGATGAAAAACAAAATGACGCACCTTGGAACCTGAACTAGGTTACCCATCAAGCCCGGTGTGCTATCCACCACGCCACAGCTTCACTAAGCTACCCTCTAAGCCCGGTGCGCTATCCACTACACCACAGCTTCACCAAGCTACCCACTAAGCCCAGTGTGCTATCTAACGTGCCAAGGCTTCACCCAATCTGTCAGATCTCGCTGATAGACATTGAGAACCCATTATGTCCGGTTGACTGTACCTGTCAGTATATTCTGGACTGTGGTACTGCTAGCTGGGAGTATATTCATGTAAAATGTCCCGATTATAGGATCAACGTTTATATCCACTGAGTGGGCGAAAATTTGCCTGTGACTCGGAAATTGTGTGCAATCATACATTTACTAGGTGCCCTGAGTTTCACCTAAAAAATTTACGATCGATTAAATTAAATAGGACGTAACTGTCATTCATGTTAATGCACAAAGTTGTCTTGCCTGTCTCAAGTGACAAACTAAATCATCTCGCAACTGCCACCAGATAATAAAGACTTCTCTTTTGATTGATTCGTCTCATATCTTGCGGCAAATCTTACTACTTTCCGAGGAAGAGTTGCGGGGAGTTTCATGGTAAGAAAAGGAGATATTCGTCAGAAGAAACTGGGGACATTTTCAGCAGACAAGCCACAGCCTTGCTAAGGTCGCCTCAGAACACCGCAAAGATTTCGGCGAAAATTTTATGATCGTCACGCTTGTCACCAACCATAGCAGGCCACTAAATCATTAAAACTTGGGACAGTTTTACAACAGAGTCTCATAAACCAGTTAAAATCTATGACAAATATCTCCGAGAGCAGCGGAGACCGCCCATTAACCACAGGTGCAGGTAAGACCAGGCGGTCTTCCACCTAGCCACCTGGTCTTAGATTCGAGGTAAATTAAGGCTAAATTCTCCGTATTTCTGATGAAATTCAGAGTGAATGAGTACCAGTTAATCATTAGAACACCAATTCAGAAAATATATATTGATATCTCCTAAACTAGTGGTTCAAATTACCAACAAACATCCCAGAAAAAAACTCATAGACTGAATGAGTTTAATCTGTCGCAATCCCTTCATGTTTATTACATCACAACAGGAATTCCAGTTTACAAGGTGCATAGTAAACTCAATAAAAACCTCCTGACCTTCAGCTCAATGGCCTGGGTAATATAACCAGCTTTCCCAGCAATCATTCATCTTATATACCCTGAAGATATAGGATAGGATTGTCATCTTTTACATGGCATAGCATCACCAACCCAGAGCCTTGTTTTCAGAATGGTCCATGGCCTATCCCCAATGAGTGGGCCTCCAAGGTTAAGCCCAAATCCGAAATTGACCCAAGAACCACAAGTCACTGTTTCACCTCTGAACAGCCTGATTATCACTCAAACTCCAGTCTGGTGTCTCACACACAGATGGCACAAAATCCAGTGTGTAGTTTGTCATAGATTTCCACCCCACTGAGGTGACCCTGGAGTAACTAACAAAGCTTTCTGACCCATACAAAGCAAAATGGTAGTCCGGCGCATTAGGATTAGATAACCCCATGAGAATTATTTCCGCGCTCTTACATACAGAAGATAGGAAGATTTTACCTAGCATAGACTCACATAGAATTCAGATATACACAGGTCAGTGGCTGTGGATGACAAGTCATTGAGTAGTATATCTGCATACAGGCTTGTGACCCGAGCATTATAGCTTTGTGGTTACTTTACCATTAGACCGGATGCTCATGCATACAAATAACACAGATACAGGCAGGCTTAATTTCACTAGACAAATTCATTATCCCTCTTGAGCATGTAAATCTCACACTTAGTAAAAATCTAGAGAGAGGTGTATTGGCCAGTCCACCTGCTTGCCAACCCAGTGATGGGATTGGAGCAGGGCACTGACTCACACCTGCCCCATCCTAGCTACCAGCTACCGGGTGCAAATTCTAGCGTCTAATTGAATGCTTCTTGTAGTTACTTTTGTTAAGCATGTCTGCAGTAAGTGCAGCAGTCGGAGAAAAGGTCAGCTACTGGCCAATCACAGCCCGATAGTGCGATGGACATGCTGCTTTGCTGACCATTAGTCTCCTTCATTGAGTTAGATTGTTGATAGATAACTAACTCTATGGTTTCTTTAGAATGTGTTCTAGCTAACCAGGTCGGTGTGGAATACAGTGATATTCAGTCACATTATCCATCATGCTGGTTCTATTCAGATGACAAAATCAAAGGAGCAGTCTGTAGAATTTGGATACCTAGCCCAAATGTTTTTGCAAAAAACAACTACGTATATTTATTTTCACTCAATCACATTCACTTTAAACTGCATCTAAATATGGAACATGAGGATACCGAGAAAATTTTTCGTTCTGGGGAATTTGTTGGAACGGAGTCGCTATACAAGTTTGGAGTCATTTCCCCTTACCTGGAGCCCGTCGGGTCGTATGGGGAGATATCCTGTCCTGACTCCGTCACAGCTCGTAATGGCCAGACTTTCTCCCGGTGGTATTCTCCTCAGCAGCCTCGATGGCATGGGCGGAAGGGCGACGGCCCTGTCATCACTCTCCATGGATCCTGGGACAGATAACACATGGGGGTTTGGGTCAGGGATTTTGGGACTGAGCTATGATAAGCTATCTCTATAATAATGAAAATATTGAGAAAAGTGGATACCTTGAATTAAAAGTTTGTGCGAATGGAGGTTCGTCAAAGTTTACAAATTAAAAACACGCCAGTATGCAATGGCACAATAAAGATAATTCACTGAACTGGAACGAGGACTTTCGTTTTTCACCCGATTGGACACCATTATGCACTCCCCTGCTTTTACCACCGAATATGCATTCACAATAAGATATGCATGCGCAAGTGACTGAACGAGCCAAGCCGCAGTTAGTTACCCTACTGACGGCCTGTCCAGATGCCTTACTAGGATTCAGTCAGTTAGGGTTTTGGCGCGATTCTGATGATTTTAGGTTTTCATTGATAAGATTTTCACACTTGAATTTTGTACCAAAAGGTTCGAATTGCCCAGGGGTGTTTAGCCTAATTCAATTGATGAAATTTACCTCTTAGTGAAGCTATCAGCAGGCACCTAGCTGCTGTGGTCACACAAGTACGGCATTATTGAATTAGTTCCATTTCTTTTTGTTCTGTGCATCATTTTAGATGGACCACCTAGTCTATATGAGGTTACGTTCTGGGCTAGGGACCAGTCACCATAGAGTTGGAGGGTAACTCTATGCCAGTCACTGACATATATTACTGGTTTCAAATCATTCTAATCGGAACTAGATGCCAGATCTGGTCTTGCTCCGAGTCAGAAGAAATGGAAACCCAACTAGCTTAAAACTAGCACACTGGGTTGACACGTCTGACCCTCACAAAACAAAAATAAATATGTCTGGACGCTATCAGAACCGCGAATAGGCAATCGCAGTGTTGTAGATCCACTCATGGTTCTTCCTCAGCCCCTGTCGGCCTCAATTCTCCTTCTTACCATCTTATTGTAATTTCACTGTATCACAGCTAAGATACTGCGGTTTGAATAACTGCGTACTGCCTGAGGTGCCTACCTGAGTGAACTTACCTGGAGGCTGAGAATCCCGATCCCATCTCCTGCGGACTCTGATAGAAGATGAGGTCTCTAGTGGTGCTGATGGAATCTCCGGGACTCTCTGTGCTTCTAAATCACTGTCACCTCGGCCAAGTGTCCGTCTCTTCTTAGGAACAGGAGCTATAACAGATCGAAAGTTCATGAGCAATGCGTGTTCTCTCAGATAAGCACAAGTCAGTGCTTCTGTCACTGGACGAGTGGACATGGATATGGATCTTACAAAGGTGCCATCAGCATGTTTCTCTTCAGCTATGAGATTGTAAAGAGCTTGTCCCAACGAATTGGAGCTAGTCCAGGTGAAGATGTGGATGGCACACCGAGCTAGGTTGATAGCCCACTGGGTTTAGTGAAGAGTACACTGGGCTAGAGACCAGATTAGCCTGATTCAAACCCTACTGTGTTCATAGATGCCAGTCAGATTGGGATAGCAATGTCATAAAAAGGGAGGCCTCCCACAAAGTAACCTTTCACTTGGGTGCACCATGGACAATCCTGGAAGCAACCCTTAGGCTAAGTAATAAAATAGCGGACTAAAAAACCAAGATGTCTAGCAGAGCTATTGAGCCCATCATCTTCTTCATCCAGCAAGCAATGTGCCAGTATAAACATCTACAGCTGTCGGTTACTAGTACCCTGACCTTGACACATAAGGTAGGATTTTGAAATCTATACCTGAACTGCTCTGTGAGGTACTAAGATAGGAACTTTCCTAGTTCATAACAACCAGACCACCCATCTCTCATTGGTAAAGTAAGAAGTTTGCCACAATCTAATGTGGAGGTCGCGAGTTTTATTTCTGCTGGATGGCTTTGAATAGACAGAAGAGTTTGTTATGTAGTGTATCTCTTCCACATCCTGCCATTTCGTTGTAATATAACCACAGCCTGCATTCACTAGTACACTACATCAAAGCTACTTACAGGAGCAGGATGAGATTGTAATACCTTTCAAACTGTGAAATCTTTCGCTAGTCGGGAAGTTTAAAATCTTCGTTTAAATGTCATCTAATTTAAACGGACTGGTCAGCTCTAAATTTCAAAACTCCGGAACCTGTCCGCCATATCTAGTAGGAATCCAGGGATTGTCATTGAATGGGATCGTCTGGGATGAGCTGAGAATTATGCATTGAGCTCACAGTGACACTGGATCCAGGATCCACCACCACTACTGGGCTATTCACTTTATATTCCTACAGTTAGATACAGCGTATATTTTACATTGCAGTCACACTGCTGAGTTCCTCACCCAGGCATCAAGGGACCCCTGGAGAGGTTAGTGTGGTCACACATTACAGGTTCTCTGCGGATATATCTTGTTGTTCTCAGAGAATTCCTGGTGCCCAGCGAACCCTTATATTATTCATTCATCATGATGAAGCAAGTGTGGTTAATTACATGTAGTAACAGGCTTGTGTAATGAGAATGTCGCATTGTCCTGGCTGGAGGCTGGTAAACCATGCTAGAATATCACAGTCCTTATAAAGAGATCATATTTATCAGGTTTGCAGTTTATAAGCACTGAATTGACCCGTTCCTAGTTGCTCGACACAGAGGCATATCAGACCCGAGGTCAAAAGCTTTAAACAAGCTTGCTTTGACCGCAACATCACCAAGAAAGAAGGTTAGCTCACTATAGAATTATTCTGGATGTTAACAAACTCTACGTAGAACATTCCAGCAGTTTATAAATGCTCTGATAGTATGGCCATAGAGATAGAACCTGTGTATAGCTATGGTTACAGCCAGCTGGTCTGGTTGGACCGCACCGGTTTTTCGTAGCATTCCATTCAGTTGAATTGTGGGGACTCACAAGATGTAACACAATCTGGAGAAAACATGAAGAGTGAAACTCTAGTCGTTGTCGCCAGAGACTCGCGACCACCAATTAGAAAGATCTGACCACCATTCATGAAGGAGGAATTTGGATCTGGAATTGCGTGATACCACAATTAGCTCTGAGCTGTAGTGAAGTGACAGGCTTTGTTTTAATTCTTGGCCAGTTGAACGAAGAGAATGTCTCATATTTCATATACAGTTCATCCCATTATCTGCCTATGTGAAGAGTTTCCACATAAATCATCATTCATAATGGTGAACAACCGATGTGACAAGCCTGGTGTATTTTTATGGATACTAGCCAAGCAGTAAAGAAGTGGGGGAGGCGGTGGGGGAAGGATCAACTCAACGGGTTGCACTTGCACTGGTTATCTTATGTAATTCCCTTCTACGCCTGAGCTTGGTCTGGGACAGTAGAATGTTTTGGAATGTTTACGGTAGTCTTTGAGTCACACAATTTCCTGACAGTAGGGAATGTGGACACATCATGATTGAATCTGGGTGAATAGAACATTTCATTCCCAGGTTTCCTCATGGTTAATACTAACCAGGGACAGTATTCCTAAAATGCTAATAAGTAAATTTTTGTTACCGAATGAGAGTGACAGCGAACAACGGATGCTACTGGTGGTTATGTAGCCAGTAATTTTATACTCGTATTGCCGGTATTGATCTTATAACAATATGCTGAAAACTGGCTCGTACTTGTAATTTTTGCTAAAACGGAGTTGCATGAAATGTCGCAGTCTCGCTCACAATGCAACAAATTGGACCAGCGTTACAGTTCGCTCTTGATGCAAGATGTCAGATGTACTTTTCTGAAAAATGAGTGCGCTGTTGTTAAATGCATGTTATTGCAAGTAGAAACAATTATATACACTTCGCCTTGTGTGACTTGTGTTTAGTTGGAGTATTAACCCTATTAGCAAGGTGGAGATCTCATCGTTATTAGTTTTTGGAGTTGCATACCCGCAACAAAACTGGAATTATAGCGATTCCACCTGCTAACGCTCAATCGGTGAAAACATTGTTCACTTTGGATCGGTATTACGAGCGATGAAAAGAAAACCTGGGTGCAAATATACGAATATGCCGTTTTCTATGGCTCAAACATGAAAACAGATTCTATTAAAATAAAGCGTAGGCCACTGCTATGAGCTATAGACAGAAGCCCTGAGCGGTTATCGCTCCCAAGATGAACTGAGACAGCCCCCCCCCATTGAACCCCATCGCATGATAACTGAAGATCTATCGGTGCGATTAGAAACTTTCCTGCTGGCGCGCCAAAGCAAACTCTTGCCTTCTAGTCTCTACACTACTACACCTGACTTACTGGCTGTCTCGTTTAGTGAAGGGGTGATTGTTTGTGACATCTTCCTCTTAGGAGTAGCCTCCTCCGGCTCATTCGGTGTTGACTGTAGCTCTGTGGGAAAGCTGTCATCCAGAGACGATTTCTGCGGAGTGGAAGGTGTCGCTTTCTCAAAGAGACTCCGCTTGCTTTTAGCATTCTGCACATCTGGACTATCTGAAAGTGGAAATGGGCTTGGGACCAGAGGGTTCTGGCTGATCTACCAATGCACTGCCATTCTATTCTTTCACCCTAACCAGATTTGGATAATAATATTGGATAAAGAAAGCCCACCCTTGTCATTAAGGCCAATCACGTTCTTTTCAGGAAACAAACAAGTTTCTGAAGCTCTGTTAATAATTCATGCTTTTGACTTGGACGTTGGGTGGGTGACCTCCGAGTCAGTCAGTGATATTCACAGTCAGAGTCACACCTATGCTGAGCATGCAAGTCAATTCTGTAAAGCAGTGACATGTGTCACTTTTATTAATCATTAAATTAATGTATAGGGACCGGTGATCAGCTGGCAGTGAGTCACTCAGTGGCGACTCATCCATAAATAGCTTTAGTAAGTATTCACTGATCACTCGCTCTGTCCTCGGCTTGAGCCTGACCACTGATTATCATATCATTATGACTGACTCTTGTTAGAGACTGGCTGAGCGACTGACTCACAGTCACAGTGTGACTGTGAGTGTCACGCTCACACTCGTGATTCACAAGCACACAGTGACAGTCACACACCTGGCTGAGTCGGTGATTGAGTGAGAGTTGGCCCACTAACACTAACAGTGACACTGACTACCCACGGAGTCACTCAGTCAGTCCGACTCACGTCACTGAGTGACTCGCGCGTAACTTAGCCTAGGCTAACCGCTAAGACTAAAACTAAGACTAGGACTAACTAAGTAGTAAGTAGTAACTGTAAGTGTAACTGTAAGTTAAACTTAAAAGTCAAACTAGTTAACCGTGTTAACGATTTAATCACGCATTAACATCCAAATTGGGGTCAGTTATATATCAATACCGATGTCTTCCATGTCTCGCATAGCCTCCAGCTCATCCTCGAATTCATGTTCGAAGTAGTCGTCCATGGCCAGGCGTTAGATTGATAATAATTTTGCTAGTTGGATGACTCATAGAAGTAGGATCAACTCAACGAAACTCGGACTGGTTTAGTTTCCCGCCAACTAAAACGGTTATTAATGGAATCACTACAAAGCATTCTCTCCTGGCCGACTGGTTCCATGACCGTAGGCTGTATATGACCGTCAGGGCCGCGTCAGATGAGAAAAGAACTCGGAATGCTGTGCACAGTCCAAATGAATGATGACAACAAATTAGCTGCCATGCACAGCAGCACAGGATAGCAGAGCAGTTTAACAGGTCGGACTCGTAGTACCAACTCCAAAAAGTAGAAAAACGGAATATCATGATACACATGACTGGAGAGTGGAGGCTGTAGTGTAGCTCAGACTGCGTTTATGCTAACATTTGGAAAGATCTCTTGGTGCATGCTTGCACCATTACACCATTCAGGTATCACTATTATGTTTCCCTTGTATAGCCCGGACTGCAAAGATGGCATTGAAAATCAATGACACACATGTCAACGCGCGAGATCTGAGATTGACGTGACAGCGAGAAGGTTGTGTTCGATTACAGGGCAGTCTCTCTGTGATGGATTGTTTTACTTTTGGGTACAGCTTATGACTCATACTCACACATGATACTGGATATAGGGCGATGCCCATATGCTCAGCGCTGACACTCATGAGAGCTTTGTGTACAATATGTAAAACCACCCTTCGTGGGTGTGAGAAAATCTTAGTACAATGGATGTGTCGAAGTGGTAAGAATGCAAGGCTTGTGTCTTAGTGATTTGAGAGAGCTCGAATCCCCAAAAATGAATGGTGGCATCAAGAAGGACTCCTGACCTTCAACAAAGTCCCCCAGTTAACCAAGTTTGGATTCTACAATTTAGGCTACCCTCATTGTATCCAAACAACTTTGTACTTGACTATTGGTAGTAGCTACAAATCTTGCCCCAAGAGACCTCTGTGATAGGTGAGATAAGTGTGTGTGTTACAAATTTATTATAAAATTTATTTAAAAAAATTATCACTCAAAAATAAATAAAATCAAATTGAATAAAAGGTATGAGTAACAGCTATAATTGGCCATGGAAGTATATTTTGTTTTGATGGGAGGCTGACAGGTTGTAGTATACCACTAAAAAGGCAGCCCTGACATGATTACATCAGCGAATCATGGTGCTCATAAATTATTAGTTATCTTTGTACATTAAGAGATTGCCTTAAAGATATGCATTGCCACCTTGTCCGCGTCTGGCATCCCACCGTTATACATGTCAATAGTATATTTACTAGTCCATGCCGCAATGCACAACCTTTGGAATGAACATGATGTCTGTCTGTTTGTCAGTAGCAGAACCGGCTGTACCACAAAACGAGCGGGGGAAGATAATCCGGCGGCGCCACCGGCTGCTAAAATAATATGGCGCTGTACATCCTGACGACACAGCAGTTATAAATTAAGGAATTTACAATATTCGTTGGGCCCACGTTGCCATCCATAAGGAACACGGACAGGCGCTGCTTTATCCTATGCGTATCTAAACGTCCTTATGATCAGTGTGCCCAGTGTCCGTTATACAGATGGTACGGCTGGGCTGGCCCGTGCTTGGTCGTCGCCGGCTGCTGTATTAAGTCATTATTATTCAGTTGAGTTAGGTCAGACTCTGAGATATGTAAGCTAATTCTTAAGTCATCACAGGTAGCTTCATGATTGGTGAGCGCATCACTGCTATTAGCTGCTGGGTGATTGGCCGATTCTGGTACCGGCGCTATGTTTCCTGCTTTCTCATTGGGCGGAGTGTCCATTAACTGCTCGTCGGCAGACGATTGAGACTCGGTTTGGGGTGTCAGAGTTTTGCGTTCAGTCACATCCTGAGTGAGAGTGGAGGTGCCACTCAGTCGTTGACGAGTCGGTCGTCCCGGCTGACTCAGAGGTCGAGGTCGACTGGAGCTCGGTTTACGTCTGAGCTGAACCTCTGCAGACGATCGAGGAAAGTGATCCTCCAGATTCAGAGATTGACGAAGCCTCTGGAGACTCGTTTCCACGGGTTCCGTCTGCGACGCCTGCAACAGAAAAACGCAGATTGTAAAAAAACTTGGACCGAACTTAAGTGAATAATGCTGAAAAAAAAGGAATTAGTCAACGGCCCCTGGGAAAAAACGGGAAAACCTTTCAGGTCTACTTCGTTTCTAAAAGAAAAATGAACAAGCCAATTTAGACAACCCCATTAACACAAAGACATCACTCTTCATTCAGTAATTATTACCAGGAGTGGGAAAGACTGTTAACTCTAATGTCTGTCTGAGTCGGGAACAATCAGTCGTTGTTGGTATGTACCCAGACACTAGACTGGGATAGTGTGGCAGTAGTATTGATCTTTAATTTATAAGTGGGTATATCTCCACAGTCAGTGTTAGATCAGAGTAGATTTGCACTACTCGTGATCCCATTTGCTATCTTCAGCCAGTTGTTGAATAAAGCTAAGTGCCTTGCTAGAAGCAAGTGCTTTAGGAAGGACATCTATTTATACAGAAATTATCATAATAGGGTGGGTGGTTCTGTTTATGTAGGTAAATACGTTGTCACCATAGCATAGTAACTATATGTGGTGGTGGTAAATAGATATTATTGATGTATTACGGAATATTTAGAATTGCCAGAGTGTTCAACCATCAATATAGCAAAGAAGATAACCCCAATATCATCTTGGTTAGTACGATCCTGGTCATTTTGTGCAATATGGAGCATCAAATCGCTCAGCAAGGGGAGAGGCCTTATGCATCAACTAGCTAAAAGGGCAGCACGAGGCAAATTTACCCCCACTTTTGTTTAGAAAGCGCTAATCTAATGTACTACTTATGTTAATCACTATAGGTACAGAAAACATAATTCACACCAGCTGATCTGGCTTAAGCTAAATCAGGCATACATTTTAAAATAAACAACATTATTACTCAGCTGAGCTGGCCATCTTGTTGTTGTATTTAGAACAGTGACCATAGTATAACTTAAACTGGCTTCTCATCAAACCAAACATAATCAAATTAGAGGTATGATCACCTCTGGTGGTGAAATAAGGACAACTACCTAATGAAGACAGAAACTGTGTGAAATCACCCACAATCTTATGCATTAACTCTATAAATTATCAACAACTATTTCATACTTTAATCACACTGTCAATTAGCCTGTCTCCAGTGAAACTCTATGTGTCTAAACATTTTGCCATGTAACTACCATTGTCTATTTGTGTATGTTAATGTCTAGGCAACTGACATGGTCTCATGGTGTATTAGCAAGACAGTTTACAACTATTTATACTAGAACAGCGACAGAGAAATCACTACTGGCTCTCAGTGCACTCTGAATCAACCACATGTCCCCCTACTATCATCCCAATTAGCATTCCTTAACTTCTATGGAATTTTATGGGAAACCCAGTTTTTTCGTCTCACTCCCTTCATAGAGCAGGAGTCAGGTATCCTGACCTTAGCTACAACTTATTTTGTTGAATAACAACACCGGCTGTTAATGCTGCTTTTAGACAGAGATCTGTACCTAAGAAGTAATGTTGAGAACAGCGGGGAATCAATAATATTATACGTTACTTTGATAATGAAGCAATGCAATGTTATACAAATGAGATAAAAACCCACTGCGGCTCGCTCATATACCCCTCTAAGTCAGCGATAAATTCGGGTGCAGTTTGATAACACACTTCCGATTTTCCTTTTGTCTGAGTGCAATGGGTAACACCGAGATAATGGCAAAAAACTGGCTGTACGGAAATGATGTACAGCGCCCTCTAGGTAGATTCTATTATACTATCCTACACACTAGCTGACTGAGAAAGGAAAAGCTTCACTCTACTTTAGATAGGGTAAGATTCCTGGAGTTTTAATAAATTGCCCTATAATTTGAGTGTATACTTACTGTGGTCTGGCACTGTTTCACCGAAGGTCTGGCTTCTCTACCATCCACATCATCAACAAGTGGCACCCCTTCCGAGCCAAACGTCTTCCTAAACTCGTTCAGTCTCTTCTGACGACGACTAAAAGAATCAAGCGTCCATTTTAAAGGTGGGTTTAGCCAGACGGGGATTAGACGGGCGGTTCTGGCTCACTACGGGTTCATCCAGGGATAGGTTCTAGTGTTTATATGAACTAAGATACCTGCGTTCAAAGTGGGCGATAGCAATCAACATCCACGTAATCGTGAACTGGATGAATCGAGCGAGTTTACCGCCACTCATTGGATGGAAAGGTTGGCCAGCCAATTATCCCCTCATGGCCAACCGTGTATTAGACAGTTGGCAGTAAATGCTATGAGGATCCAACAGGCCTGTCAGTCGGTCAGTTACCAAGAGGCGAGCCTGTCAAGCTCATTTACAACAAGTTTGATGAATGAATTCTCGCTCAATAGCGCGGGATATTGCAGGCATCTTGCTTGGCAGCCCAAGCTGACTTACCGATTATACCTCCAGCCGGCTCCGTAGAATGCAAGAAAACATAGTAGCAGAATCAGAATGGCCAACACAACAGCTAAAGCAGTGATAATAGTGACTAGCTCCGCCGGAGATTCTACAAGAGAAATCAGCATAACATAAAAGTCATGAGTGAGGGAAAGATAGGGAGCCATGAAACGTTATGCTCTCAGTCAGTGAGTGGATTTATTAATAAGTTATCACTATATGGCTTTGCACCCGGACTTATTTCCCCAATATAAACTGACTACCATATGGGTGAGAGTTATAAACTAGTGGAGCATAAGAAAGCATACAACTGAGGCTATACCCTAGCTAATGATGTCAAAGGTTCATAATCCAAGCTTCCAAAGTACGTACGCGAGTACAATTAACAACCATCATATACTCTAGTATTTAGACTAGACCGGGATTGTTTAATTTTCATTTTCGCAAGGCAGATACGCAGTCTAGAATGGCAACACACCGATGGCGCATGATCAAAAGTTCAGAGCAAGGCCGAGCTGGGCTAACGTATTTCTGGTTTTCGTTCAGAAACAAAATCCCGCTTGCAGACTTTCTTCGATCACGTATGAGTCTCGACTGAGCAAAACAATGCCCAATGGTGGAGCGAGCGAGAAAAAGTGCCTGGGAATATTTTACTTTAGACGCGTGTGAAGAGCCTTTACCGATACAGACAAAATTGATATTGGAATCAATAGAAATCTACTCCTCTGCGCAACCAGCTTATTATGCCAGAGAAGACAATGAAGTTAGTCCGTTTTAACTTTCACCCTTCGTATGTATTGACTAAATCTCGGCATTGGTATTAGATACCAGTGCAAATAATGCAGTTCTGAATCACTGCAGCTTCAATCACTAGCTCTCTGACCGATTTGCGTTCGTTTGCAATTGGGTTGAAAAGAGATCAATGTACATTATTCCATTATCAAGCGATCCACTGTTGCTATGTAATACGCTTTCCTGATCATCAATCGAGCAGACAAAATATTAGTTTACTTCTCCAAAGGTGGACACAGATTCTGCGAGTGAAAATTGAATCAGTGTCATCCCGCACGAGCTGGTTCGGCCTTTAGGTGATAAGCCCATCTGAAGGTATTGGATTAAATTAGATGACTTTGTCCAGGCCAGTCGCGAACCACTGATACGAGTGTGAGGGAGGATGACGGTATGGTGAATCCGATTTACTCAATGCGATTTCATCGACAGAAGAGCGCCCAGCACGCTCAATTTAATAGATAAACTCTGCAAACTTCGTTAAAATTCACAGAAAATCCTATAACCTGATTTCAGCCACCACACACTGGGGTTTCAGTCAAAGTCACACCTGGGGATCTAATTTCTCTCAATAACAAGAGATGGCAATAACCGTGTATGACTGAGCCTCAAGGGATAGATACCCCGGGTGGGACCTTCATCTACAGAGCATACTGGGAATGGAGAGTGGATGATCAGGAGAGAAGAGGCACCTACTTTTGTATGCTACTTGTGAGGAGGCCCTCTCATTGCTGTTTAAGTATTGGAGGGGAAATGATACTTACCCTGGATGCTAGTGCGCGTCGGAGAGACGATCGGTGGGGTTGGCGGGAGGATGTTGGCAAATTCACAACGTGTCCCCGTAAATCTTGCTTTGCATCTGTAAATAGAACCCTGAGGCATTAGAAAACTATTCCAAACTCCTCGGCGATTCTGCTGTACAGTAATAGTCATTCAGATAGAGGGTGTCGTAGGTGGTAGTTGTTGTGTTAGTAGATAGTTGCACACGACGGGCATGCGACTTGAGTTTTCTGATTTGTGTATCTGAGTAGCTCTGGTATGGAATGCAGTGCAAGCCACTACGCGCTACAGAACTGATGCCGGGGGTCACGGAAGCGCTACTCCATAGTGGGCTCTAAACCGAGGTCCAAATAATACACAACACACGGTACAACGTCAAACTCATGCACTGAACTCCGGGCTGAAATGCTGAACCGATAGTAAAGAAGGTACTAGAACGAATGACAACAACATGCTTTG
>Ga0224501_10001862_pt1 | contig 16493 bp, 7 predicted proteins | sample SF_Oct11_sed_USG_4_FD_169105 | JGI IMG/M metagenome (GOLD analysis project Ga0224501, IMG submission 169105) | Sediment microbial communities from San Francisco Bay, California, United States - SF_Oct11_sed_USGS_8_1 | ecosystem: Environmental > Aquatic > Marine > Sediment | place: USA... | reverse complement strand
GTGTCTAAAATAGGATAGGATAGCAGTATAGCTCGGTGGGTAGAGCGCTATATGGAATAGCAGTGTAGCTCGGTGGCTAAAATAGTATGGGACTAAGTAATGGCTAGACAGACTATTATCAGTTATCGTTGTTTAGCAATATACCGCTTCGCTCGACCACTATCCCGCCCGCCCATAAAGCCAGGTAACCTAATTAATAGTTATTTTACTGCTAACGCTTATCTTTCCTCTGCGACGTCATTGGTATCGGCTGCTTGCAGAAACATAAAAAGATGCATGCTGCTATCTTTCTGGCTGCATGCTGCTATGGTGGTCAGCCTGGTCACCACGCATAATCTGCTCAAAACACAGTACAGTCGAGTATATGACTACACGATTTTCTGTTCAGGAAATTCAATCGCTCTGCCCTGAAGCCTCAAAGCTCTTCTAAATTTGCCTTCATTTATTCCTGAATTAGATTCACATCAAGGCCTTTTTGACATAAAACTTAAATCACTTCGTTTTCATGTCAACATCAAACCCCATTTTGTATGGTGAAACCACTGGGTTAGATCCTACTTTCTCAACCAATTACAGCTTAGCATGGAGCGCCACGAGCGGGTCAGTATCAATGCTTCACCTCATAGTGAGACTTGGTTTCTGTTTTAGCTAGGATTAAGGCAAGGAGCTGATTTCCTCTCAACAAGCGTCTGCCATGACCGGGATTGAAACCAAAGGTATTCTCACATGCAGTTGCAAGCTCATCACCCCGCGCCAACCCCCATCATTGGGCTGTCGGCGACAAATATTAAAATCACCATCAAATGTTGAAAGGTTTCAGTATTTGTTGGGGTTTTAAAATTTGTCATTTCCACAGACAGCTCAATTACTAGAAAACTTGGCTCTGAGTTAAAGTCCTTGTCTTTTCAGCGTCAACTGTGAGAATGAGGTCTCTTCTGCGCTGAACAATTTCTACAGGTTCTGCCGCTCCAACAAGCCTTGGGGGAGGGGATGGCCAAGCGTTCTGAGTGGAATAAAAAGAAAGAAACCAACAGGTTCAGTATTTCAGCATTTATTCTCATGGCAGAATATATTTTCAGCATCTTAATCTTCAGGGACCAACTTCTAATAAAACGTTTTTTTAAATCTAAAGCCCTACATTCCGGGGGCTCTAAATATATTGTAGGAAAAACGATAAAAGGTCTACAAAACAATAATGAATAGAAACAATATTGAGAAAGTTTGATGAATCCTGAGTGCAATATTGGAATATCGAAATGCATTTGAGTATCAAAATATCAGCCCGCTCGCTCGCTTTATTAAATCAGTCACCGAAAGAGATGATAAAAAGTGGCCGTGCAGAGTGTATTCGTCGCCATGACACAGGAAACAGCTGCGTCGTGGCAAAATAACAGCCACGGAGATCAGATTGAGACAAGTAACTTAACCGAACACGATTTTTTTCTGACTAAAACTTACATCAATTTCTAAGACATTGAGTTCATTCGCTCGCTCGAGAGCAAACCTTTGTAGTCAGTATGACAATCACAGTCACTTAACACACTATGAACAAGGTATGTACAGAACTAGTAGTAACTAGTAGTCCAGTGGACTAGCTGTAGACGTCGCACGGTGACTCCACAGGTGGTAGCGGACTGAAGAAAGATGACTGAGAATAGGGAGAAAGCTCCTCGTTGCGTATCACAGAACTTCGGAGAGTTGGAGTAGACTTGTTCACCGGCGTAAGGCACTGTAACGTAAAGGAAATGTCTCATTAGATCAAATTGCGATAGTAGGATAGCTCATTTGTCACAGCAACATGGGATAGTGAGATAACCAAGTGGTTAGAGTGCTGGTCTCGCAATCATCGGAGGCGGAGTTCGAATCCTGGTCATGGCCGACTCTTGCTGTGTGTGCGCGAGCTCTTTATTTCAATCCACGGTCCCAAAGACAAGTCTCACTATGGGTTGGAGTATTGATACTGACCTACTTCATTCTTACCCGTGAAAGGGTCCCCTTACTCTAAAATCACGTTTGACCAGTTGCTAAAGTGTGATATTTAAGGTGTGAGAACTGTCATAGGGTAGACAGGCAGTACAGCCTACGATGACGTGTTCGCTGACAAACTCCGAACCGGCATTGATTTTTTATCGGAGTTGAAACTTTCATTTTATATAGATAATTCTTACATAGGTCTGTTTTATCTTTAGTATCATGGAAATCTAAGCTTCTATTTAGTCCATCAAAAACATGTAAATCCTAGAAACAGGATTCTTCCTATTATACCATGCGGATTACGCTAACGATAACTTGCAAACCAATGGAAACATTTCAGTGGGGTGAATGACCAGGTTGATAACTGGTTCCTTTGTAAATAACAGTTGTAGAGGAACAACAGTTGATAGTGAATAGTGAGATAATGATTATAAATAATCGGGAAAGTCTGAAAAAAGTTCAAAGCAACGGCCGTGTTCAATGTTGATGCGGGTGTGACTCACTGAAGTCAATGACAGAACCCGACAGTCAAAGCTGAGCCCTCATACCCGCCCTAACGCCCTAATGTAGACATGTGCCAGAAAATAAACATATGCTAACGTGCATTGCTCACTAAAGCTAACGGGTACACTAACTTATCTGTAACACGCAGTCCCTTGTTAATTCTGTAGATCAATGGCTTGGCTGTTGCCGGTTTAGTGCATATAGCCTGAGGCCAGTAGCTGACCGCTCAATAAGACCCATACCTCATATCCCCTACATATTCAATCGTTCTCACTTCCCCGTACCCGTGACATTCATTCCCATAATGCCTTTCGGTTTATAGTACAAACTATGATGATGCTGTTTTACATGATGACATCACTAAACAAATGGCTTGTTTTTAGGATGGTTCATGGTTTGCCCTGATTGAGTTGACACGGGGCTCTTACATTTAACGTCGCGACCAGAATCTGCCGAGGGAGAAATGACGCACAAACTTGGAATCAAGCGCGGATCACCTAGTCCGAAGCTGAATACACTACCCAGTAAGCTACCGTTGTTCCCTTGGCAAGCGAATATCCGCCAGGAATTCTCAAAAGATATTAAATGCGTCCGATAGAAAAGTTCCGGGCTTTTGTAAGCCCGAATAGGACAGCCCTGCAATGTAAAGTAACCCTTTTATAACCCATATTGAGATAAATAAGACCTGCGATTCTGCATTAATGCGGAGTTGTCCTGCCTCGTGTGGGTAAATTTCCACCAATTCCATCGTCAAACTTAGCCCAAGCATGGGCTTCAAACCCCCCCCCCTGGCTCGTAAGTTCAGTACCCTCTCGGTATGTAACGCTAATTATTCAATAGGGCACTGAGCCAGAACCGAAAGGCAGCCATGAGCTGGGTCTCGGGGACGAAACTCTTGAGGAGAGAGTTGTGAATCACTTGCCTGGAGCTATGTACGTGCACCGGGAAACTAGACCATGGAGAGTATGATGCGAGAATTCACTATTGACCGACACTTTCACTCAAAGAAGCTCCTGTGTGGTTTCTGACAGGACTATGTTTACATAGAAAATCACCTAGGTGTGATATCAGACTGCCAGCTAGGTAAACCTATAGTTTAGTATAGAGGGTGGGATGCAGCGGGAGACTGGAAGAGCTCCGAGCTCCCAACTATGAGAACCGGGCGTGAATCACAGGTCAAAAGAAGATGACCTGATCTTAGTATTTGCATACCCTCATTACAGACGAAAACCAAGAGGGAACAACTGGGAGAAGATTATTCTGATGCGTGTTGACAACAATATGAAAAGCTTTCTAATGCTGCTGGGTGTATTGACTGTGTTCAGTTACTTTTTTGATTCTTATAAAAATAGATCATGGACTGCAGAGAGCCCATTTACTAATGTTTACGTTAATCCCCCCCCCAACCCCAACAGGACCATCTAGTTCAGTCTTGCAGGTAATGCTTTTTTCAACGAAATCCGCATGTGCTTTGGAAGAGTGAAGCTGGTTCTGGGCGTAGCAAGCTTCTACTATACAACAACCCCGACTAGACGCCGACTTGGTTGTATGGTTAAGTTATACCAAATGACTAACACCTGATCTTATACTAATGCAATGACATTTTATAACTACATTATATCCTGTGAGCTTCCATAGTTTTGACAAGAATGCGCAATCATCAAAGCTAGCCGAGAACAACCCATTGGGTAAACAATATGTGGGCAGAGTCCCTGAGGAGACAGTGGTGCGGACAAATTGATGCCTCACTACTCGATGAATTCCGGCTGATATAACACTGAACAAACACACGGCAGCAGCGGCAGCAACGAATAAAAACAATCATCATCGAGGTTTGATCGTTGTAGTTTGTGAGTGATCGATGAGGCTGTTATTTAAGAGAAAGGAGACGGGATAGTTTAAGAATTTAAGAATTTTAAGAGTTGAAAAAGAGGTTTTCACTGCTATGGTGAGGCTGCCAGGCTACATATTTATTTTTCTTCCAGTTAGGGCTTGGCATGGAGCACAAAAAGCTGGTCAGTATGAATGCTCCACCTCATAGTAAAGCGCATGGAGCACCAAAAGCTGGTCAGTATGAATGCTCCACCTCATAGTAAAGCGCATGGAGCACCAAGAGCTGGTCAGTATGAATGCTCCACCTCATAGTAAAGCGCATGGAGCATCAAGAGCTGGTCAGTATGAATGCTCCACCTCATAGTGAGGCTTGTTCTCGTTTTGAGCTAGGATTAAGCGAGGAGCTCATACTCACTACAGGCAGTCGTGACCCGAACCCAGGCTCTCACATTTGTGAGCTCTAGCGCTGACCTATTCCGCTATCCATAGTTTCAGTAGATGAGATGAGTGGATTGTTCATTAAATTAAATAAAGGTGACTGCGTCGGTGATTTCGGGCCACCACAGTAACTGATTGCCAGGTGAGGAACGCGCGTAACTTTGAGGTGAATCAGGTCAATACACAAACATTCATGTAGTCTTGAAAAATACTACCCAAATGTACATATATGTAGGAATCACAATCATATATATACTTATAAAATGACACATTTTTGTACTGCAGATTACCAATTTTAAGTGGACTTATTGTATCGTGAGAAGCGCTTGGAATTTCATTCGTAACATGTCTGTTGGCTAGTTCTTTGTTTATTGGTAGCTATAAACTCCATACTATTTAAATGCCTGGTATAACGAGGCGTAACACTTTTAAAACATCTGCTCATCTTACATTTAGGACTTAAAAACTGCCATGTCTTCCTGATATATAAAACTTATACGTGTCCCTATCACCTAACGCTTTTCTGGAAGTTTTCAGGATGATATAGATATTGCAGTTATGACATTTTCTAAAAATATGTATCATAGGATTTTGCAGCTCTTTGGTACAGAGATTAAAATAATAATTTACAAAAATTTACAGGCAAGATTAGAACATATGGGGAAGTGGATGATTACGCAGCATCGATCTACTATTAATAATTCATATCCAGCAGTCAGCTTGGGCGTGAAATTGCTTACCCACAGGAGATTTGTAGTATTATAGGACCAGGTTAGGTGTTTGCGCTAGGGTAGGATTAATTAGGGGCTAGGTGTTTATGCTAGGGTTGGATTAAGTAGGGGTGGGCGTTTATGCTAGGGTAGGATTAAGTAGGGAGTATATCAGTGGTAGAGCGCTAAGCTGCCAAGAGTGAGAATGTGGATTGAAATCCCAATCATGACGGGCTCCTAATGTGAGTATGAGTTCCTCACATTAATCCTAACTCAGAACAAAAACAAGGCTAACCATGAGCTGCAAGTAAATGGGCTTGGCAGGTGGGGGCTGTCAACCGAAGGGGATTATCCTTTCAGTCAGGCGCCAGGAACTTCATTTTACGAAGGGAAGTTGTGGATCTTTTACCAATCAAGGAGTACTCTTCAGTTCTCTTACAATACTGAGGAATCACGAAATGAAAAAATAACCTCGGAGGGCTTGTGGTTCATTAAAATTGAGTGCACAATCGAATTCTAACAAATCGTTAAGTGCCCATTTTAATTCGGGACAAAAAACCTTATTAGTTCAAATTGTAAACTAGCGACCCTGGGCAAAAATGCATTCGAGCGAAAACAGAGCAAAACCCAAGCTACGGCAAGTCCCTACCGACAAAACTGTCCAATGTCCAGAGATACACTTCACTTTGAGGAAATAGCATTAACCTATTAACCAAGATAATTATTCAAGTGTTTACTGCTTTAGAAAATTCCCATATAATTTGATAGGAAATTTTATTTCCGCGTCACAAATGCAAACATTTACTAATTTAAAACCCGCGGATTCAACACAACCTAAAGACTGATTACAACTAAATGTTCCTGGGAGGTTGAGAGTCAGTCAACCTAAGACATTAATCCTGCTTATACATCATTGCCAAGAGTTGGGGACGAGAGAGCGATCTTGACCCTTACTTACTGGTTGATACTCCCCATTTATTTTACCGTGGTGATCTGAAGCCAATTTGATTAAAACGGGTACTAATAAGATAAGGTCATATCGGTTTATATGGATGGCATCAATAAGCAACAGCCTGTCTTCAGGATGGTTTATGGTTTGCCCTACAGAGGAGGTTACTCCATAGGCGGGCCTCCTTTATTTAACGTTGCAATTCGAACCTGACGACAGAAAACATGACGCACAAACTTGGAATCAAGCCCGGTCTAAAGCTGAATGAACTACCCAGGACGTCACAGTTCTCCTTAGAAAATTCAGACATGTCTTATGTCCAGCTCTTGACCCTCTCACTTTCTAAAGATGACACACAATGACACCATTAGTAAGTGTAGTAAAACGGGATCAATAGAAGCTGATGGTTTACAATCCAAATATAGTCCGCAGCCAACACTGAGTTTATCCAATCCGCGATCAATACGGGAAGTGTAAATGTTAGGTATTAAATAACAACCCAGGGATTACCCAGTGATCATGAAGAGAGAGTATACCAAGAATCGGGTGGTTCCCATCAACTAATCGTGCCCAGGGGTCGCAGCACAGGAGTGGTTGTTTAACTTGACAATGAGAGATAAAACTAAAGGTTATCCATTGGCCAATGGCCATGGGGGGGGTTGATGGCTGTTAGAGAGCCAACTTGTACTGGCAATGGTGTAGCTGAGGTAAGGTGGCGCTCACTTCCTCACCTTCCTCACCGCCCTTACTTTCCCCAGTTCTGAAGAGAGTCAGGTACCCATTTACTACTGGGTGATCAGAGGGGCCTCCCTCCCTCCATGGAAAAGGCAAGAGCCGCGGCGTCTTTCCCATAAAATAATATACCCAGGGCCCGTAGCTCAAGAGCGCGGCTGCTTTACTTGACAACGAGAAATCGTTGTTTTTATTTGTATTACGCTTTATCGAATGGAGAGGGCATTAACCTATTGCGCTGACTAAGTTTTGAGGTATATGACCTCTTGGTAAAGTTTGAACAACCCAATGTTTCTATGGATCTGTATTGGCAGGTGCTTTGACATGTATACACAGGCAATAAATGGAAAGGAAACGAGAATAAAATCCAATCCGACTGGGTTTCTAAACCTCGATGCCGAAGAACAAAACGGATATTATTCTGATGCCCTGCATATTGAGCAGACAAACCTGGACGTCGCTGTCGTCACAACCAAACAGTAACAGTGTCAGAGAATCGTGATGATAACCTGAGATGAACGAATACCATGTCCCGCTTGAAATTTCACTGCTGGCTTCCGAATTGTTGTTTTTAATGCATTGGATGTTTCATGGAGCTTATTGTAAAATAGTTTTATTTATTTAGACAATCCATGTAAAATAAAATTACCAAATCGAATCAAATGAACCACAGTGTGTTCTTCAAATCCCTATCATCCTAACCTAATTGATGCTTCATAGGCGAGGTGACGAGAATAGTGTTACCGAATCCTTCTCGTCGTGGCATAGTTTATAAATTTACCATCCCACAATCACCGAGGTTTCAAGAATAGGCCTATAATTTCTAGTCTAATTGGAAGTTGTTTCATCAACACGCTGTCAGTTCCTCAACCAGTTGGCAGCTGATACGCGAAGACTTCATAATTGCAAATTCCACTCATAAACACTTGGGCGAAACTAACATTCCCTCGGGCTAAATATATATTCGTGCAGACACTCATTGCAATGGAAGTCAAATTGCTATCAATCATAATTTTGCCAACTACCTCACGTGTCAAACTAGGGGCATCACTTGAGATGGTACTTGTAAATGACAGGAGTCCCCGCTAGTAGTTCAATTTTCAATTTCTCACTCGACAATGTTGACTATCTTCTAAAAACGTTCTCACATGTAATTTTGTTGTTCGCCATAGATATTTACCGGGCCATTCATCTAACTAAGCCCTAGGCTTGTGTTGAAGAGAAAAGAGCTTGTAACTATGAGAGGAGCACAACAATGGGAGCTCAGCATGATTGGTTTTACCCAAGATCTAAGGCTCATGAGTTACTATCATTAGCCACAAAAATCAACTTAGAGGCCAAACAAGGTTTTTAAGATAAAATAAAACTTGACCTTATTTAACCTAAATCCGAATGAGGCCAATGGTGCCAAGTCCACAAGCCTAGCTTCATGTACTTCATTCCAGATACAAATTATACAGCAAATAGTATTTAAATGCAGAACAAAGAAACAATGAGTGTAGGAGATCTTTAAATCCTTTCGTCCTAGCTGGTACATCGCAGCGAACGCGAGCAGTGGAAAAACATGGATGCCATTATCCTGCACTGGGAACAACCCTAGTGACCGTACAGTATTACATTTTTAAGGTCTCTATCATGACGTAAGCGTGTATAGGTCTGCTGCTTAGTGCATTCTCGCAAGGTTACGACCCGCGGGGACCCGATATATGTAAATCACTCCAATCGGAGTGCATGGGAATTTTCTCGGTAGAAAATAGATTGAGCCCTAGGGACAGATGTAATTCTAATGCGTGGCAAGTGATAGATTAACAGTGAGGTCGACACGGTCCCTTGGTAGACAGGGACCCAAATTTGGACATGTCATGACTACCTGTCGAATGAAGGACACTAAGATTTTCATTTATTGTTCCACTTGGCCATCCTATTTGACCACGGAAATTCAAAGTCTGAAGCTCGGAACTATGTGATAACCTGGTCGGTTAGCCAGAGATGTGTGGTACGGGATAAGCTGGGCGGTTAGACTGGGTTGTATGGTATGGTAATAGTCTGGGCAGTTACCCAGAGTTGTATGGTATGGGATTCTGCCCAGGTGGTTAGTCAGAGTTGTAAGATATGGAATAGTAAGCCGGGCAGTTAGCCGGCATTGTATGGTATGGGATACCGCCAGCCCTTTCGTGCAGTTTATCAAAGAAATGAACAAATAGGAAGAGACTGCATCAAATTCTCACAAAGAAAATTCCATAATGCTTTTATGGACCTATTCACGAGAAATCAGAAGCCGACTGAAATCTGATCTGAGACTGGCCAAAAATACACAAGGTTTAATAAACCATGCATTATACCTACTATACACAGAGGATGACCGATTTAAACATAAACTAATTCATTATAAAGCTATGAATCTGAGCCAAGTGTGTAAACAACCATTGTTATACTTCTCTGAGGAATAAACCACAGTAAACCTGGCAATGCTGGTAATCAAGAAAACAATTCCGATCTTTGCGAATCGAAATTGTTTGAAAATCGATGCTGGTGTCAATTTCAACCCTCTAGACAGCGGACGGACGGCGGACGGAGGATGTGCTGGGGCGATAAGTCGCGGTCTCGGCGAATGATGTATAAACAGAAGTAGGTTTCTTTCAGCTAACTGACCCCAAACCTCCAGGACTACCCACCCCTTCACCCTACTGTTTTACAGCGCAATGCTCCACACCGAGTTCAGTGGGTATCCTGGTACAATGTCATATTATAAACTTTATATGCAGGCAAGGGTTAAAGAGTTAAGTATTAGGATAGTTTTGGGGTCAATTCTTACTGGCCTAAAATAACTGGTTGTAGAGGTATTTTCTTTATTAGACACACGGGTGCAAGCAAAATGACCCCTAATGACTCAGCCCGGAAAACACCGAGTCTTTCGGTACCTAATCAAATTTTTGCACCACTCCAGACAGCTGTTCTGTCTCGAAGACACAAAATTACTTTTTTACTGGTTGAATGGCAACAAGACAAGTCAATGTATGACTTTCACACGAGTCCGAGAGCGGTGTCACTACAGAGTCAATGTCACTACAGGCCTGGCGCATATTTAATAAGCCCATAAAATGACCTCTACTATGAACATGATTAACAACTGATCAGCAAATTCACAATGTACACAATTTGTATTAAGGTAAAGCTCTCATTTAGTCGCACCCACCATAAGGCAGGGCGGAGAGGTAAATATTGTTTAATGTGGGGTTTTATCTCGTGTCTCCTATGAAAAATTCATGAACTACTATTTAGGCCAGTACAACAATTACTAAGAGAAGGAGTTTTTAATATACTGAGTGGGTGAGGATGTGCTATATGGCCTGGAAAATTCCTCAATTATTATTTAGGCCAGCAAGGCAATTACAAAAAAGAGTTATTAACTATGCTGAATGCCGGTTCCAGCGGTTGAGGAGGCAGGTATGGCCTAATGAGAGTGGTCAGAGTGCATAATTTGACCTCTCAACACTCAATAACACGCTAGTGGCTGCTGGGCCTATGGGACTAATAAAATCCTGACCTTGCGGCCTGCATGGTAATGCTGTATGTTACTGACAGACGGGCAAGACAAAGGACAAACACTGAATACTACATGTACTTTTGAATTGAAAGGATCACAATCAGTGGTTAGAGCAGCGAGGGGACTGCTATAGCGTAGGCGTAGGTATAGAGTCGCAGTGTGAAAATTGATATTAAAAACTCACTAAGGAGACCCTGTACGTAGTGAGGGGGATACTGATTTTCGCCCTTCTGCCCAAATATACTTCGGGGATTCATACCGCAGTATTTGGGCACTGATAACTATTTCATAACACCACGACCCTTGAATCGAATATGTTATTTATTTTTAAATGGGAATTGATTTCTATCATGTGCCTTTAAATTGAGGCCATAGACATATTACAATATGAGGCCATAGACATATTACAATATCACCTCTCGAAGTTCACGAAAATGAAGTTTGAGGTGACCAAAAAACATTGGATACGTGAGCTGGGCAGTTCCATAAGGTGGCGTCTTGAGTTTGGCAGGTTAATGAAAGTTACTAGGGTCTGTAGAACAACCTAAACCTAGTTTAGTCATAACCAATTACTGGGCCAGCTGGGATCAGAACAGCTGAAAACAGTTTTATATACCTATGATTTAAGCGAATAATTTCAGTTAGTGTGACTAATAGCTCTACTCAGTACACAGGTCAAGGACATTCCTAAAAGATCACCCATTGTTATTTCATCAGCAGACAGGGCCATTCAACCCTTGCCAACAGTCTGCTGTGCTAAGCCATGCTTGAACTCTTGCCAACTCACCCTCCATTACAGAGGTATGCCCTAACCTTAGACACGGCAGATTAGTCCTGCGGCACCAAGTGCAATGGACAGTTGGTTTAGGGTAGTAAAGTACTCTACTGCCAGATGTCAGACCTAACACTAGTTTTGTAGGAGTTGATGATGTAATTGTTTATCTGATATCACTACCTGTAAAACTCCAGAGAGCATTTTCACGAACCTGGGATTTTCCAATCTTTTACGAGGTTTTTTTTATCATTCATGTTGACTAAAGTACTAAAGTACGTTTCGCTGATTGTCAACCTTTCTAAGATTTCAGAGCAATGAAAACCTGGAACTTCAACTAACAATCTTACGTTCCCTAAAATATTTACAAGGCTTATTCACTCAGTTTTGACCAGTAAAATACATTCAATCATTGCCAACTTTCACAGGATTGACAAAACCTGGACAAACCACTTCGTAAAGGAAAACGCAACACATTATTCTCTCCCATTACTAGAAGGAAGGATGGTTCCTACCCATTTTAAAGTAAGAACACTGCTCCGTATTATAAAACATTAACCAAGATGAAGACTTCCTAACTCGGTGGAAAAGTCTCTAGAGCAAGACAAAAGGCCATTTTTAAGTCACCCGGGCGGGCTCCATTAATTTTTAGTAAAGTCGGTAGAAAGTAAGTAGACTAGTAGAAATGCTGTTGGCTTCCAGACCCTCCAAACACTGCCCGCTTTCCCGCCCGTGTCACTCTACAATGTAACATACCTGCATTTTCTCCAGATCCAAAAACGGTCGACTGGAGTCGGAGGCGGAGCTACAATGTCGTTTCCGTGGCGAAGCACCGCTGCGATGGCGACGAGGTACCTCGCACACTACAAGAGTTAGGTGACCATGACAACCAGCATGCCCATAGAGCGCCCATAAACTAGGTTAAAAGTTTAGTACATGACGGCTGATTTTAAAACCTGAATTCAGAGGAATCATTTATTCAAGGGATGAGATCTGGGGTGAGACCTAAGATGAATGAGGAGGGGCCAAACCTGGCTTGAAAGATTTCTCCGATAGATTGTCAGCCATCTCCAGATCATCTAGCTCATCATCCGACACATCCTGAAATAGCGATTCCACTTCTTCATCAACTTCTGTACTCGTTAGTCGCTTCCTCTTACAACTACTGGCGCTACTTTCTCGCGACATCAATATGGCCGCTTCAGAGTTAATTGAGATTATCTCATCATCGCTTGCGTCGAAATCGGCACTCGTATATGATGTTCGACTCCAGTCAGAAGTCGCGCTAATACCAGACGTAACCGACATTGTGTCAAACGCACGCGATTGGCTGTTTTCCGAGTTCAAATGACCAACCACCTCAGCGAAACTCGCCCGGGAAGTCGAATCGTGATTAAGAGCCTCCTTAAAAGTAAGCATAGTCTTAGTTAAAGGCAGTCTTTCATTGTTATTATTCGAGATTGGCTTTTTGACAGCCGTTGACCTTCGGGGTCGCGGTCTCAAGGTCATCGTCGTAGGTTGCAGTTTGTTCCGTTGACGGAAACGAGTTGTAGGTGGGGAAGGCAAGCGTTCTAGGTTGTCTTCGTCTATAGGCTCTGTGGAATGTGTAGGTTCTAAATAGACAGAGATTACCTACTATTATTAAGTAGTAATGGTTTGATTAGGAATATCACAACTAATGTGTGTGCATGAGCAAATGAGGGGGAACGCAGCGCGCAATACAATGACTCTGTTATCTAAAGGGCATACTGGGATGGCTAAAATTGGTTCAAATAAAGCAGAGCAAAGGATACATGCTTCATTCTTTGAATTGAGGTTCTTTTAAACCAACTTGCATATTATTTTTGTCTTTGAGTATGCATGAGTCAGCAAGTGGGAAGTATAGAGTTATTATCGAACTAGGATAACTCTTCGGTGGAAAGTTGCTTTCTCTCACTCATCACTCAGTAGTAAGGACAGTTTTGGACCGGTAGGTCTCTACCAGCTTCAGAAGTTCTCACTTCTTACATCACCAATGTGTGAACAATACTATGGCCACCCAAGCTGTTCTCAAAGCCAACAATGAATGCTCACAAAATACAGCTCTGGCCCTTCTAACATCACAAGTGAGCTAACAATACTCTATTACAGCTAAGACTCTGCACAAAGGCAACAGGAATGCTCCCAAAATCCTACTTGCCTATTCCTACCATTACCAATGTGTGAACAAAACTATGACCACCAAGACTGCGCACAAAGCCAACTTGAGCTGCTGAGCAAACAGTAAGATCTGAGGCCAGTCTAATGTTCAACCTGCCTCAATGCAAGGGCTACTAGATAAGACATGACTACACACAATACAGTCTGTTATTACAGCTACTGAAGTCTGCAAACAGCTATAGATTGCTAATAAAGCCTAGATGGAGCCTATTACCCTTACTAGGGCTAAGAGCATTACGTACTATAGAATGTATGCTGGTACAATGAGAATCTCATTTCAAATATCAGTTCCACTAACGCTATTTATAGACACACACTGGTTTTTGAATAGTACACTGCAGGGTTTTAGTTGAGGTGTACTTGTTACTTGTAACCATTGAATTATCCTCGAACTCTATGCCTGTTATCATTAACCCTTCTAGTTCATGCAGTGTTTCGGATTGATCCCAGTACTAACTAGCAATAAACTAATGGGTATCACGGAGGAGTCCGATTCTTTTTTAGTTCGTCTGAACTCTACACCATCTGCGTAAAATGATAGATTAGCAATGGTAATAAAATAATAAACTTCTTATCTACTCCCGAATCAGACTGCAAAATCACAGACGGAAAATACTGGTTGGAATACGGCGGGGAAAATGAATAGAGTTCCATCTCATTTAGGCTTCGAATCCAGGATAAAAGTCTCATAAAAATATCATTTAGTGGAATTCTCACAAAAAGGAATAAAAAATTTCCTTCCTTACAGTATCCTTTAAGGAAGCCTGCGATTCAAAGAACAAAACTGGTTTGATGACAAAATCATAAAATTTCATAGAAGCCGATAATTTGACCTGAATCAAGATTTTTAGTCTACCACTAGTTTCTATAACCTACTATGATTACAACGGCCACCGTAATAGTGAGATACTCCAGTGCTAGAGCGCAAGGTTCAAATCCCGATCACGACAGGTTCCCGTTGAGAGTACGAGGTACTCACTTTATTCCTAGCTCAAAACAAAAACCAGCCTCATTATGAGGAGGAACATCGGTGCTGACCCACTACGGTGCTCCATGCTAAGCCATTATTGTTGACAAAACATGGTAATGGTGAAGTCATACTCGGCAAAAAGCGAACACCCTATTTTTCCAACTTTGCCAGGATCAGTCAGACATGACCAAGCCATTGATTGGGTGGCGGTATCAATGTGTCCTGTAAATTAGGGGTTACCATTGTGCTGGATCAATCGTTGGGAGCATGGTCAATATTGGCATTGACTAACCTGAATCTAGTTAGTTTTATGATAAGTTTAGGTCAGGGAGATCTATGAAATACGCTTACGCATGAGTACTCAATCTAACATAAGGCACAAAGGAAACAAAAAATAATAAACTATTGTTCATTCACACCCCTGGTCTCATGCAAACAGACTGTGTAAACATATGTACGCTTTGTAAGAGCCTCAGGCCGGCCCAGAGAATACTGTAAATACCCTCCTTACAAAAAACCATATATCAATTCACTCACTACATGAAGCGCGCATCTATTCCTTAACTAGCAAGCAAGCGTATTGTAATTCGGGCGAGTGCCAATCCACTACACTACAAAGCACCATATATTTATACTTCCATGTTTGATACACGACATTTTGCATCCCACGCTATTGTCGTAACTTTCCGATTAAAGTGAGCAAAATTGTTACTGTTTGGGTACGTACGACAATAGCCATCGCCTAGGTTTTGGGCATGGACCTATCAATGCCCTTCACTGGTAAACAACACATTATCAATTCCCCACCAGCCAGCATTACATACGTTTCCTCACAACTAAGCACCTACTCAGGTATTTCATCCTGCACTAATAAGCAGCGGCCCTTATGCCTGGTACACCTGTAGCTCAACTCAAAGCACCACGTTACTGGTAATCTATTATCTAACCTACAACAGTCCCTCTCACCTCAAGTGTTACACTCTATTCACTTCATATAGACAAACATTCAATGAAAGCATCTGCTTCGTAGCTGAAAATTCCAAAAGTGGACTCTCTGTAAGCTTACAGTTAGTTACATACAGCCAAACATTGAATGGAAGCATCTGCTTTAATAGGCTGTAATCAAACAAACATTGGACCTTAGGTGGTAATTTCTAGTGCCCTGGGGCCTCACTAACTGATACAGTGGGCGAATAGTGAGGTCTATCGAGGTCTATGAGGTATAAAGCCACAGCGAACGACAGTTGATCGGGACAACTCTAAAAATGGAAAAGGCTACTCGAATATCCAAGGAGTCACGAAACAACTACTGGAGGACATCACTGCAGTTATTAGGCTATCTCGCTGTGAAATTTCCTGTCTGAAAACAAAATAATTTGAGACAAACATTGAACGAATATCTTGTTTCAATCTAGGGTCGACACAGTATGGAGCCACACAAATTTTCATTCATCGTCAATTCACGAATATCTGTCAGAAGGGTTTTCTCGACAAACCTCCGGTATAAACATGGCAATTACTGGTGGTTTGGCAACCGGTTCTATGCAAACAAAAAACTTTGCCAACCAGGAGAACTTGTATGAAACCATGTCGAACGATGGTCAATTGACACGGCTGGAATATTCTAGGAGATCTCTCGGATTTTCGACCTGTAGAGAGAAATTACGAACGGATATCTTGTTTCGATTACCAGTACTTAGAAGTCAATTAGAGCGACTGACTTTCATTGACTGTCATAGGCTGACTATTCGCCGCCGAGGGATAAACCTCAGAAATACCTCTTTAGGCTAGAACCAATTGAGACAGAGTAGGGGAGCTCTCAACAAATGTAAAAAAAGACAGTCTCCTTGGGTTGACCACCCCCC
>Ga0224501_10001861_pt1 | contig 16494 bp, 14 predicted proteins | sample SF_Oct11_sed_USG_4_FD_169105 | JGI IMG/M metagenome (GOLD analysis project Ga0224501, IMG submission 169105) | Sediment microbial communities from San Francisco Bay, California, United States - SF_Oct11_sed_USGS_8_1 | ecosystem: Environmental > Aquatic > Marine > Sediment | place: USA... | reverse complement strand
AAGTCCTGAGAGTTTAGTCCAAAATGTGAGGTTGGGCTTTATTTTTGCCTTTTCTATGTTTTGTTTCAGGCGTTTTGTCCATTCTTTTCCTCTTCTGTCGAAATCCAATAACAGGATAACTTCTTGTACCCCGCTTTTCTCCACTTCAGAGATGACATCTAGAAGAGATCTTCCACCTGTTTTTGCGGATATTATTTTTCCTTTCACAGCCAACGCCCTTAGTGTTTCGATGTCGTTTTTGCCTTCCACGATTATGGGTGTTCCCTTTGCAGATTCTTTAGCTAAACGTTCTAGAAGTCGCAGAATTTTTTCTTCTTTCTCTTTAATGCGTGTTGACAAGGCTTTTACCTGGTTGTTTCGGCGTTTTTGATGGCGTTTAGGCATTCTCTTGCTTCTCTGATGTTTTCGAAATACCTTCTGACGGGTTCAAGGATTACCGCTAGTTCGTCTGCCAACGCGTTTTTGAGGTCCTGCGGATGTAGGTCTCCGCGCTTGTAAGCTGTTTTTAACTCTTGGAAACTCTGGTACTCTGCTGTGCCGCCGTATTTGGCTGGTCGATTAACTGTGAATGTTTCGTTTTCTCTGAAGATTATGTGTTTGCAGATGTCTAGGATCGGGTTGAACTCTATTGTTTTTTCTGGACAGAAGGCCTTAGTGATTTTCTGTTTTATTTCTTGTGGTGAATCGTAGATGAACACGCAGGTTTCGGGCTTGCTCTTGGACATTTTGGCCGATGCGACGGCTTCTTTTTCTTTGCCTTCGGGAATCGGCCACACTGCTGGCTTTTCTAGTCCTTGTAATAGATGGTGGTGGACGCACACCGGTTTCCAGAATCCAAGTTTTTCGCCTAGTTCCCTCGCTACGACGTTTCCTTTGCGCTGGTCCATGCCCAGCTGGCAGATTTTGACTTCCATGTGGAATATGTCTGCCACCTGCATGGGTGTATAGAGGAAGTCTGAGACGTAGTGGGCTTCTGTTTCTTTTCTTCCGGCGATTTCTAGGGTTCGTCTCGTTCTTGCTATCGTGAGGTTCTTGGCGGTCATGATGGTTTTGGCCCAGTAGCTTAGGTTGTTGTAGAGCTTGTCTGAGTATATGAACTCGACTTTGTCTTCTGGGACGCCTAGGGCTATCCATGAGTGCTTGAAGAGGTCGGCCGCTGTTCTGATCAGTTCTAGGTTGCCGCCTAGTTTGTTGTTAAGCCAGGCGTGCCAGGTGGAAAGGTAGGCCTTGAAGCGTGTTCCAGCTTCGACAAAGTCCTTCATTTTGTAAGCGCAGATGACACCGGTTCCTAGATGGACTAGGCCGGAGGGTTCCCAGCCGTTGTAGGCTATGGGATGCTCTTCCGTTTCGAGAATCTGCCTCAAATTGTCCATTGTCAAGACTTCTTCCGTTGGGGGTCTGCGAATCAGATCGATTTTCGTTTCTGTGTCCAAGCCTTTATCCCGCCGTTTTATCAGCCTCTAAGGTTCTATGCAAAAGTGAGACTTAAAAGTTAGGTTGTCTCTGTACAACATTTCATCTTCCGGTGTCTACCAGCTCCTTTCTAGACATGCGCGCCGTTCTTAACGGAGATTTCTTGGAATTCATGCGGAAAGCTTCTTGAGGAGTTGTGCAAGAACTGTGTAAGTGTTGTTGTGGGCCTCCCCTCCCCCCTCCTACAACAACAAATCATGAAGAATTAATGATAATGGTGACTTGTGACACAAAGAGTGCCAGCATAACGGTTAGAATGTATTTGGAAGTAGTCTTCTAGTGCTCGCGCGCGCGAACCTTTACCCTCTATTTGTCCTTCGGAAACTCCTCAATAATCGCGTTTGTCAAATCCTATATCCTCTCGGGTCGTTCAACAAAGCCAACTTCCCAACCTCCCCTATGCAAGTCATCACAAGCCTCAACAACCATCCTGCTGCTCTTATTCACCTTTAATAGGCTTTGTTTGGTTTGCATCCTCAATAGTCACTATCTAACTACATGTGTCAGCAATTATTTTTTCAAGTATCGACAGCGTGCTGTTCTTTCTCGCTCTCTCTTTTAGAGCTTTCGTGTCAACTCTGGTGAATCTCAAAATCGCCTTCGCATCATCCCTGTCCTTCAAAGCCCTCTCCCTCGGAACCGTCGCCTTAATCATGCGCAACTTCGCCAGAATCAACTCTTCAGGCGTCTGATAAAAAGTCGGCAAGCCCAAGATATTTCCAGCCCTTTTCTCAAGTTTTCCGCTGGAAAATATAACGTCAACACTATACGGCGTCTTACTATCCTCAAATGTGGCTATCCTATAACCCGACCTGAGCGCCGCGTCAATCCTTTTCTCATCAACCAGCAGCCCAGCCTGCTTCAAAGCCAAAACAAGCTTACTCCGCGAGATTTTCTCTGAAAAGTCAACAACAACGTCAATATCCGTCGTGGTTCGTGGCACGCCATAAAAACTGGCCGCTAACGCCCCAGTAAACATGTAATCCAAACCAACAGCACCAAAATCCGTAACCACCCTTCTAATCAGATCATAAAAAGTTTCCAACCTCTAAACCTCACGTCTACGCCATCTCTTCGCCCAAGCAATCCTCTCCCTCAACCGCTCCAAAAGTTCCTCATCCCCAATACCCGGAAACTCCGCCCTAATACCCTCCGCACAAACCCGAACACACACGTCCGACAATTCAATCGCAATATTCACCTTCTCCTCAGGCTTCAACACACCCACAGACAACCCCGCCACCCAAACCTTAAGCCAAATCCTCATTTATCTCTTTCTTCAAAACATCTTAAAACTTCCTTTGAAACCGAACCAACATAATCCAATACAACATGCCTACAGAGCAGCTCTTCCCAAGAGGCTTAAATGTGGAGTTTTGCCACTTTTTCTACTTGGTGTCCCCCGTGGCTGAAACAAAAACCATCAAAATCAGCAAAGAAACATGCGCCAAACTATCAGAAATCGCAGAAGAACTTCAAATGCGACTGAAACGTCCCGTATCTTTAGATGAAGCCATGAAATATCTGATAAGCCTAAAAGAAAAAGGCGCAAAAATCACAGACCTGGCTGGCTCCTTCAGGTGATTGAGTAACCAGCCTACTTGATTTTTGTGCACTGAGACGCCTTAACTTAAAAGTTGAGGTGTCGTCGTGAAAGATTTAACTTCCCCTTTTTATTCAACTTCCGATTCTTTGGCGTATTGGGCAACTACTTTTCCGCATTTTTGGGTAGTGGACATGAACCCCATAGGGGTGATCACTTTACTGGGCAGACGACAGAAAGGGAAGAGCTAGGGAAGGGGGCAGGATATTCGCGTCGTTCAAAGTGTAGTACAAACTGTACAAGAGATTTGGTTTAAGAGTCACTTGCTTCTTTAATTTAAACAGGTGAAAATCGATGGCTAGTCAAGGTATGTACTCCTTAAGGAAACTGCTTGCTCTAAGCGTGGTCTTCATTGTTCTAGGGGCGATATCGGCAGCGTCCATTACGGAAGTTATTCCCCCAGTTAGTCAACCCTCTCTAATCGTCACGACAGACAAGGATACTTACTACACCGGAGAAAACATGAGGATATACCTTGTCAACGTTCTAAAAGAAAACATAACATTCAAAGACGATGCCTATGGGCTGCATTTCGAGAAATGGGTCGATGAAAAGTGGAAGTTTCTATTATCTATCGCTGATTCCTCCGGCACCAGTACACTCTCACCTTTAGGCGTTGGTGAGTATAAAGCCGTGGTAGCTTACGAACTTGGAGAAATTTTCAGCGAAGGTAAGTACAGAGTTGTCTCTATCGGGGAGATAAGCCAGCGTGGTCAAACAACCTCAGTGGAGGCTTACACCGAGTTTAATGTTACAGTACGACCATCCCCTCCAGCTTCTCTGCTCCTTTTGGAGGTGACTACGGACAAGGCGGTTTATCATGAGGGCGACAATATAACGATAACGATTAAGAACACTTCAAACCAGACAGTTACGTTTGCAAGCACCGCTTACGGCGTGGTCTTCGAGAAATGGGTCGAGGATAGATGGGTATTCCATTCCGCGGTTGCTGGAGTGGAAGTGATAGTCAGTTTAGAACCAAGCCAGACACATCAAATCACTGTTAAACTAAGCAACAATGATCAACCCTTCACTTCTGGAGAATATCGAGTCCTTTCTTCAGGGTGGATAGAGCAAGATGGGCAATATATTCAGGTTTGGGGGTATGCAGAGTTTCTCATCGAGTAAGAATTAGGTGTGAAAACGTTGTCCACGTTGAGCCTCTCCTTATTTAGCCAAACTGCGTTAGAGGTCGCTGTTTTTGACCGTTAAGGAAGAGATACCTGAGTGCCGTTTAGGGAAGGAAGTTGTTGGAACTACATTCAAGGTTTACTTACACCTGTTAAAGGTTAAACAAGCCTCAGCAAGGCAAGTTTACCGGGATTTGGAGATGTCCAGCCCGTGGTTAGCAACCTACCATCTGGACAAACTTCATCATCTGAAACTTGCACGTAAGGACATTGAAGGGATATACCACGTTAATCCTAGACGTTTCGGGATCTTACGTTTCTTTGTGGTAACAGGAAAATGGATAATCCCCCGCACACTTTTCTATACACTTTTCTTCGTAGCAATGGCTGTTTACCTGCTACGCTCGCTTCCAGAAACCTGGAACATCGTTACCTTTGCCTTAGCACTCATCGCTGTAATAATAAACGTGGTTGAAACCATTTGGTTTTATAAAACCCTGTTAAGAACCTGACACACACGACTTCACGCGTGATACTGCGTGTTTTTTCCAAAATAGGTATACGTAAAGGAACCATTAAGAAAGGAGCTGCTAGATAAGGTTAAAAGTTGCACCGAAATGACTTAACTTAAAAGTTGTTTCGCGGGCGGTTGTCTCCCACGATACCTATCCCTTAACTTCATTGTGGAGCGCTACGCTCCCCTAGGTCAAGCTCTCTCTGACGTGGGATTTTGTGCCCGCGCCCACCGTGTCCCATGCTTGGGTAAACCCGCCGTCATAAGTAAGCAAGCGTTACGCTTGCTCTTCTGTTGAGTCCGTCTGCATGAGCCTTTTGCAAGGTTCGGTGGGATTATGCTCATTTCATCGCTATAGGTAAATGTTGCAGAGAGGAAAATAAGTTTTACTAAACTATACAATTTCTTCTAGGTTGATCTCGAACGCGCTGACCGGGTTGTCCAGTTCGAAGTTGTTTAGGGCTTCGGGGTGCACCTCGCCGAGCAAGCCTATCCGTTTGCTTCTCACGTAAACCGCCGCTGTTCTGCCTTCCAGAAAACTCTGATGCTCAGCCGCCTTAATATCCCAGCGTTTCAATCCCAGATTCGCCAGCAACGCCTCCGCGTAGGATTTTGTTTCGGTGAAATTCGCGGTTGCGTGTGATGAAACGGCTGCCACGTGCAAGAGCCTCTCGCAACGCGTTTCCAATCCCATGTTTATGTGCATCACGTCGGACACCTCGAAAAGCCGCTGCGGAAAACTCTCGTGCTTGTTATCCATCAGATTCTTCATCAAGCCAGGCAGCAGCTCCTGACGTGCTATGGAGTATTCGGCTGAAACCGGATTCGCAATCTCTATAATGTTCTTAGGTTTCCTTCTCATCATCTCGTAGTGCCACCTCTCGTTCGTGAGCGTAAAATTCATGACTTCTGTAAATCCCACCCCTGTCATAATCTTGCGCACGACGTTCGCCAGCCTGTGAGCCTGCTGCTCCTGACCAATAGTTACAGATCTTGGAAAAGTCGGCTTCAGACGCTGATAGCCATATCCGATTGCCACTTCCTCAACCAAGTCAACTTCGTGCAAGACATCGATGCGATAGGCTGGAACAGCAACTTCAACTATGCCCTCGCCGACTTTCCTTGCTCCAAGCCTGCACCTCTCCAAACATTCTATGACCTGTTTCTCTGAAAGCCTTAGGCCCACCATCTCGTTTGCGTACGCAACCCTGAGCCTCATTTTTTCCGGAGTTAGGTCAGGTGAAACAACGCTGTGGTCTGGATATCTCACCTTCACGCTTTCTATTTCGCCACCCATGTCAGCTAATGCCGTCGCTAGCACATGAAGACCTTTTTCAACCGCCCTATGATCTGTGCCGGTGATATCCAAGAAAAGGTTCCGCGTCCGGCTGCTGACCCTTGTCAACTCACCGTTTATTACAGGCGGCATAGAAAGAACCTTGCCGTCTCTATCCACAAGCAGCGGATACTTCTCCGCCCAGTCGACAAGATGTCTATACGCTTTTCCCTTCTCATGCTTTTCAAGGATTTCACTCAAGCTCATCTCATCAGTCTTGTCGAGTGGAACAAATCTAACACTGTTTGGCTCAACAGCGGTGAAAGTGAACGGTGATTCAACCACGTCTAAGTTGTGCACTCCGATCGAAGCCTTTCTCCGATCTCTGCCCACCCCCCAGTGTAGATCTTCCTGCATTTCCATCAGATCAACGATGCCATCCTCGTCAAGCTTCACGTTGCGAACCACAGCTGCGAGCATGTAGGGCCTAACACCTGAAACAGCTTCATCGATGAACAACACTGTTTTTCCAGGGTTCACCTCGTATTTCGGCAGCCCTGTCTCCCAACCCATAAAACCCTTTAAGGCTCTCGCCACTCCGGCGTAGCTACAGAAGTCAACGCGGTTCGGGTTAAACTCAACCTTAACGTAGTCTTGGCCAACCTCTTCTATGTCGAAGCCGATCCACGGCAGCTGCTTCGCCATCTCCTGAACAGTGATGTCGCGTCCTAGAAACTTGCAGAATCTTTCTCTGTTGAGATTTATCGTCGGCACATTTGTGTCCTCCTGATCCAGTTTAGGCTGTTGCCATAAAGGGCACGGATGTCATCCAAGCCGAGTTCGATCATCGCTAGGCGCTCAAGTCCTCCTCCCCAAGCTAACACGGGATATTTTATGCCCATGGGCGCTAAAACCTCAGGCCTGAACATTCCCATCCCGCATAGTTCAATCCAGTGTTTAAGCTTGGGAACGTAAAACACCGCTTGAGCAGAGGGCTCCGTGTAGGGGAAGTAGCACGGCCAGAACTGCACCTTACGCAGCCCGAAACGAGAATAGAAAGTCTTCAGTGTTCCCATGAGGTCTCGCAGCGTCACATGCTTGTCTACCACTATCCCCTCGATCTGATGGAACTCCGCCGTGTGTATGTACGTAACCTTCTCATTCCGATAGACTCGGTCAACCGAGAAAACCTTTGTCGGCGGAGTCTTGTGTTTCGAAAGATACTTTATCGTCTCGGATGTCGTGTGCGTTCTCAAAACAAGCCTCTGCGCCTCTTCGTGGCTCCACTTATAACCCCAGCCCTTCGAACCTGTCGTCCACCCGTCTTCATGGGTCTTTGCGACGGCGTCCACCAAAGACTTTTTCGGCAGTCCTCCAGCCTTCGGATTAGCCAGATAGAACGTATCCATCATCTCACGTGCGGGGTGATCTTGAGGCTGAAAGAGCGCGTCGAAGTTCCAGAATGCGGTTTCTATAAGCGGTCCGCGAATCTCAGTGAATCCCATCTCCAAGAAGATTTCACGGGCACGCTGTATGATCTGTTGCAGAGGATGAATCTTCGCTGGGTAAATGGTTGGTCCGGGTGCTGTGACGTCGAATTTTCTCAGCTTTGTTCGACGCCATTTCTCCGTTATGATAAGTTCAGGCGTGAGCTGAGTTACTTCACTGATTACTTTTATCCCTCTCCTTATCCTTTTCCAGCCAGCTTCTGTTATTTCTATTACCCTCTTTGTTTTTTCATCTATTTCCAAAAGTTTTCTTCTTTTCAAGATTTGAACGGCGGATTGCAGTTCGGGACTTAGATCTTCAGAGATTGCCTGTCCTTTTTCGTTTAGAAGTTTTAGTAATTTTTCGTCGGCACCTTCCTTCTCTGGCTTTTCTAATAGCTGTAGCATAGTTGTTTTTGTGTCTAATGCCGCCCAGTTTTTTCTTCTAAGCCATCCTAAAGCTATTGGTACGAATCGTCTCTCTAATTTTGCGTTTTCAACTGTTTTTTCGATGGGTGCTTTTCCGCCTAGCTTTATGAGAGCGTTTATCAGGTGTCTTTCAGGTAAGCCCTGTTTTGCGTGGAGTTTTCCCTCATCGTTAAGTTCTATGATTGTTTGTTTCTTTTCAAGAGTTTTCAAGAGTTTTTTCTCTTGTAATGCTAGGGCTGCACGCATTATCGTTGAATCGGGCAAGCCGCTTTCGTTTGTTATTTGTTCTACTGATGCTTTTCCACCTAGTCTTTCTATGGCTAAAAGTGTCTTACGCTCGTTTTCTCTGAGTTCAACCATTGTTTTTTCCCTCATGGATGGAACAAGCTGGATTTGGTAACCTAGTTGTTGTTTCAGTTTTAATAAAAGTATGCATGTTCTTCGCTGGTTTTCGTCTAGAACTTATTCGCCTTTTTATGTAAATTGGCGAGGCATCACTGCACCACAATAATGAAAATAAGTAAAAGGGTATTTATAGTTTATTTCTCTTCACTGTTTCTCTTGAAGAATTTCTCGAGCCTTACCCCTGAACTTCTTCTTTTTTCGTCGATGTTCTTTCACAAATTTTAGCACTATGTCTATTGTTTGCTTTTTGTGTTCTCCACATAACAGTGTTCCAGTCTTGCAGTCATGATATGTTTTTATGATTTTGTCATCGTCTTCCACGAAGTGAAAGAGACAGTTTTCATAGATTGGACAAATTTCTGGAACTCCACCGAGTTTGCGTTGCTCCTTAATAGTTGCTCTTCCACCGGTAAAAGCGTTGGATATTCTCTCCGCGATTGTTTCTGGCTCGTCGTGTAAAGTGAAATAGTTCATTTGCCGCTTGCTCATCTTCGGAGAACCATCCAGACCCTTCATAAGCTTGTGAAGAGTTGAGGATGGAAGGATAAACTTGTATTTTCGCTGGAATCTTTGTGCAAGGTCTCTGGTGAAGCGTATGTGTGGGTCTTGGTCAATTCCCACCGGAATCACTGTGGGCTTTGGTCCACCGAAGTCTTCTAGCTGAGGTAGAAGGATGTCTCCAGCCTGTATCAAAGCTGATAGATACAGACCGATGTGACGTTCACCATAAATTGCCTTCATAGTAGCCAATGTTGCGGCTCTTCCAAAGATTATAGCTAAGTCTTTGACTCTAATTTCCTTAGATTGCCGGTAAATGTATGCTCGCTTCGGGTCTAGTCCTAGCGCAAGCATGTCTGCAACATTGTCTACAGCTGTTTTTTCACTTTTCTCGAATGGAATCTTATTATCTTCGTAAGCTTCTACATCGGCGATACAGTAGAATGTTTGAGCGCCTTGTTGCTGAAAGTAAATGATTTCTTTAGCAGTCATTAACGTGCCTAGGTGGAACTCACCTGTTGGTTTTATGCCGCTTAAAACAGCGAATTCTTCGTGTTTTCGCATGGCGTTTAATATCCTATCAAAGTCTCGGTGCCCGAATATTATCCCACGTCTAATGTACATAGATGGATTCGGCATTCTTGATAGGAGGGGTTTAAACGGTTCAATTCCAAACTCCTTGTACAATCGCTCGTAATCTGCAACCACGCTTGTTCCGAAGGGATCAAGCACCGTTTTTCTGTTAGAATCTTGTGGCAAACATTTCTCCTCCATCATTGTTAAAAGAGGATATAAGTTCTAGAAGGTTTTTAAATTTGAGTATGTCTACTACAAAAACGAGCAGAATTTTGATGCGGGTTAATGCCAGTCCAACGCGTTCCCCAAAAAAATGGGTAAGTAGTGATGTTTAAACTTTTTGGAAAGCCCATGCATATGAAACCGTGTTCACGGACAAATATGATTTAGAAAAAGCAAGAATGATTTTCCATTTAGGCGGAAAAGACTTCGCAACACTAGAACCAAAAGTTTTCACACCCAAACTCTAGACCATGTCCAAACCACGTTACCTTTATCAACTACTTCACAATCCTTTGGTGTAAACTTTTTAAACTATACCATTGTTACCGTTAATAAAAGCGAAACTCGTGAACATTAATGAACAGTTTTGACGAAGAAGCCATTGAAAAATTTAAGTTTTCTGGAAAAATTCTGCGTGAAACACGTGAAGAGATTAAACGTTTTGTTCGAGAAGACATGCCGATAATTAAAGTCTGCGAAAAAGCTGAGAGGCTTATACGGGAAAAAGGTGGAAAACCAGCGTTTCCATGCAATGTTTCAATAAACGAAATAGCAGCGCACTACACGTCTCCGCCAAACGACAACAGAAGAATCCCTGAAAGATCCATAGTTAAGGTTGACATCGGTGTTCACTTGGATGGTTATGTAACGGACACGGCAGTCACCATAAGCTTCAACCCAGAGTATAGAAGCCTCGTAGAAACAGCGAAACAAGCCTTGAAAACAGCCATAAACAACATACATGCGGGGATTTCCACATCAAAACTCGGGGGAATAATTGAAAAAACCATAAAATCCCGCGGCTTCAAACCAATATCAAACCTCACCGGGCATCAAGTTGGAAGATATCTTGTGCACGCTGGTACCTCCCTACCTAATGTTTCTCAGGTATTATCTTTTTCAAAAATCAAGCTAGGCCGAGTCTACGCAATTGAACCCTTCGTAACTTTACCCAATGCCATAGGCAAGGTGGAAAACGGTGAGGAGGTCACTATCTTCCGCTTTCTCAAACGCAGAGCATTGAAAGGTTCATATGCGAGGCAAGTTTTAAAATATGTTGAGGAGAACTTTAGAACTCTACCGTTCGCTGAACGTTGGGTGCAAGATGTTGTGCCAATAGAATTTCACCGAGAAGCCTTTCAAGAACTTTTGTCTTCAAGATCTCTTATGGGCTACCCCATATTCATAGAAGCTAGCAGAAATCCGGTGGCTCAGGCTGAACATACTGTTTTGATAGTTGATGATGGATGCGTAATCTTAACTTAGAAACGTGTTTTCTCCTTTCTCTCTTTGACTTCTCTATAGATTGCCGTTATCAACATGTTCTCGTTGCATTTCTGGCATGGGTCAACCTCTTTGAAGATGTAGTCACCGCGTTGGAAATCTCGAACACTCTTGAAACTGCATTTTCTACACTCAATGGTGGTTGTTATGGGCGGAGTCTTTATCCTTAGATGCAGCATCCGTTTCCTTGTTTGGAACAGCACGTAAGTGGATAAAGCTGCTGCTAAGAATCCTATGAGTAATAGGTATCCTGCAACTAATTCTTGGCCAGTACTAAAGGCTTGGATGGCGAAGATGATGGCTGCTAACGATAACGCAATAGTTATGAATATTACGAGCAGGACAAACAACGAGATTTTGGTTTTTGCAGATGATGGAGTTTTCTTCATTTTGCATCTCTCCTATTATCCGATACCAATGGTGTTGCCCACTCCAGCAATAATCACCTTGTCCCCTTCTTTTGTTTTTTCCAATATGACTTGCTTTATCCTCTCAATAGCGGTGTCAACGGAGTCAAAAATCTCCTTGCGCAGTGGCGAAACGGCATCACCGATGTCTTCCTTTATTATCACGGCATGTATTGGAATGCGATATTTCAGAATCGTCTCTTCAATCTTGAACTGGTCAACGCCGGGTCCGCCTATAGCTGCACCCACTCCCTCAGCAATATCTCCTACGTCTTCGCCTTCAAGTTTTAAAGCAGCGTCAACCATGATTACTGTGGCAATTTTTCCCTCGTTTTCTTCGATGATGGTTTTTGTTGCATCTCCGGGCTTTCCGACGTTTCCCCCATGGCCTTCAGCCTTAATAACGTATGCTGTGCGTCCTTCTATTGGCACTGTTGCAACAACGCAGTCCTTAGCTATCTTTCTCGTGGGTTGCCCGTGCATTAGTTTGGCTGCTACCAGTGCGCCTGCACCATCGCCTATCGGCTGACCGTATGCAAAGGCTTTTAGTGCGCTTGCATAGGCTTCTGCCTCTCGCATTATAAGAGGCAATATCATCTGTATTTGCATTATTATGTAAAGGCTTAACGTTTTCTTACCTAGCAGGTAAAAGTGTCTTATCACTTTGTAAATGTAGTTAAGCGCCATTGCTGCTTCAAGCGTGTTTTCCAAATTGTTAGTTTGGGTTTTGTCTGCCGCTGGCGCCATCAACTTCACTTCATCCTTGAAACGGTTTTCTCTAACGTCCAGTACATGCTCAAGTTTCCAAACTAAGCCTGCAGGGTCTAGGCTTTGCGGTGATATTGTGAAATACTCTAGGAATCTGTCAACTCTAACCGTGGGGTCTGTCTGCGACTTCCCGATCTCCTTTATCGTTTCAACTGCAATTTTTCGCCCGTCATCTCTAATATATTTAAGCTTATAAAGCGAACCTTCAACTTCCCTAAGCATAATGTATGTGTTAATTTTTTGTCCATAAAACATGAAAACAAAGAAAAAGACATAGATAAGTACATTTAGAATCCATGAGTACTCTCCGAACGGTTCCTGCATAATCTGATTCTGCAAAGCAGTCATTGCCGCCAATTCGTTCACATGCTCACCTTTCGAAAAACTATCAATGCTCAGTTATAAATTTTCGGTAATTCTCCTCCAAACTAGTAGACTAATTTCAGTTGGGGCTGCCAGCTTTCCCGGGTTCGCGTGGCCGAAGACCGCACTACAGCCGGGAACGGAGCGCGGTTTAACTTCCGAGTTCGGAACGGGATCGGGTGGGTCCCGCGCCCTATGGCCGGCAAACCCCAGAGTACACGTTAAGTCTATGCTCATTAACTTTTCGCTTCTGACAACAGAGACTTCTTTATTTTTCTCCCAAAAGGAGCTCGGCAACCCATTTAGCAGCATTTTTCACAACCGTGAGGCATTCATTGGGACCACGGCTGACGTCTTTCTCAAATTCTTCATATTGTTTTGGCTCCCACAGATCGTATGATTTTTCGAAGATTCTCTTTTGAATGTCGTGGCAGACGCAGCTTCCGTAGGTTTCCTCGAACTTTTTCCAAAGTTTCCCTGCGGGGTTGAAGGCTTTGAAGCGTGTTTTTCAGGGTAATGTTACAGGAAGGCTTGGATGTCACGACCATATTTTTGTCTATGGCTATTATGCCTCCTGTCAGTGCTCCGCAAACAGAACCTTTGAGCCTATTCCGCCAGCGAATCCCGTTGCAGCCTTAAAAATCTCTTCGCTTTCTAATCCGAAGACGTCTTGGAGCGCGCGCGCCTATCTTGTGGAAATGATATACAATTGTTGAGTTTGAACGTGCCAAATTCTGTTCGTCTGGTTTTTAGGTTAGCCTTCTTCTTTGAGTATAGCGTCCCATATTCCAAATCCGCCTACCGTTTCGGGGCGTTCAACAGGTTCGTACCATCTCTTCTTCGTGCCAACTCTGCTCCTCATTTTCCATCCAAAAGATTTGGACTGTTTGTCTATTATGTTCAGGAGAGTCTCTATTCTTTGAGCTATCTCTTCTATGTCTTTCTTTTCAATTTGCTTAGGGTCGATTCCTATTTCCGGGCCTAGCTCGTCTATTTCGGTTATGAATTTTCTGAGTTTTTGGAGGTTGGTTGTGGCTGTGTACCAGAATCCCCAGTCCTGCGATAACAGTTTAGCTATATATGAAGCATCTATGCTTTCCTTTTCGCCTTTTTCTTTGACGTTGTGGACCTTTAACAAAAGCAGGCAATCTTTCAGGTCTTTTGCGCTGAAGGCTTCCCACATCTGTATTTTTTCAAGCAGCATGTCTGTTACGGTTATCGTGGGATAGTCGAGTTCAAGTCTTCTTTTGAGATCGATTGGGTGGTTTGCTACTATGAGTCTGTCGAAGAAAACGTCGATGTAAAACCACCCTTTCGGGTGGTAGTATATCTGTCTGTTAGATGCGGCTGATGAAAGCGTTGCTCTCCTTTTTGCATAGCCAAACTCTCCAAAGAATTCTTTAACCTTGTTTCTTTGCTTGCCGTATGACATGAAGTCGATGTCCGTGTATTCTTGTCCCTTAACGACTCCTGCTCCTGTTCTTCCCAATTTCACCGCGAAGTCTCTGGATTCTCTTGAATGCATCGCTATTCCTAAACCGCCCATAATCCTCAAGATTACGCCCTCTTTCTTGGCATCTTCAACCAGTTTTTCAGCTTCTTGAATGAAAACTTCTGTTGGAACTATGCCTTTCCACTCTTCAGGCATTTTTCTTTTGATTTCCTTGTCTAAGAGCCAAGCCATTTTCCAATCACCCTTCTATCCGTTGAAGCCTAGTGATTTTGTTGCCTTTGAACTCTATCAAGAATCCCCTCAAAATTCCTTCAGCGTATTCGCTTCCAGGGTTGACGCAGTGTGTTCTACCGATTTTCATCGAGCCTGAAGATTCATGTATGTGTCCATGAAGCCCCATGAAAGGCTGATATTTCTCAATCATTTTCCTGACAGCTTTGGAGCCAACTGGAACCATAACGACGCTTCCACCTTGGATCATGGGATTTAAGTTCTCGTCAAGAAGCGGTGCATCGTCAAGTTTTGTTCCGTACGGTGGAGCGTGGAAGTTGAATATGGCTGTTTCAGTATTTTTGAGCTGGATAGTGTATTTTTCCAGTCTTTTTTCAAGTTTGTCTTCTTCCTCTTCTCTTGATGTTTTCCAAGGACTAGGGTTAACCCAGCCGCAGCTTATCATTTCATGAGAATCGTCAACTTCTATCACCTTTCCTTCTCCGCTGATTACATGTTTGTGGCTGTTCACCAAATCGTCTACTGGGAATCTGTCATCGTTTCCTGGGCATACAACAACCTTTGTTTGGCTTGAAACCTTCTGTGGGATAAGGTCCAACCAGCTTTTTAGTGTTGAGATCATGACTTCGTGGAATACCTCGTCCACTTTTTTAGCGTTTTTCGCCATCTCCTCATATCCACTTTCGTTAGTCAAGTATGGGTAATATCCTATTCCTCTAATGTCTTTGAAGGCCTTATCTAGTTGGCTTGAGTCTATCAAGTGATTTTGATTCATGAAGTAGTAAGCGTACCTTCCCTTCTTTTGCTCAACAACAGGAACTATCATTTTTCCAGTGAGGTCTCCCCCGCAAATGGCTATGTCAGCCTTCATCATTGATGAAGCGTTCAGAAATTTTCTCCAAACAACTTCAGAGCCATGCATGTCTGTGACGAAGAGAATTCTTGTCACTTGAGCTTTTTTTCCTTTAAATAGAAATGACAATTGAGTTCTCCTAACCTTTCTTTACGTTTATTCAGATTAAAAGCGGTATTTAAGTTTACACGTTATGGAAAATCTTAAATGTACTTAAGGCTAAAAAGAAGGGTTTAGGTGACAAAACGTATGGCTTCGAGTAAACCAGGATTGTTCGCTAGAGAAGCTACAGGGCTTGTGAGAGAGATCGGCTTTTCTTTGGGTGTAATCATAATCCTCTCGCACGTTATTGGCTTGGGCTGGCAGAAAAGAGCATTCCAATTTACGGGTCCAAGGCCTGTTCCAACGGATGCGCTTCCATTAGGTCTTCCAGCAATATTCTGGGCTTTCCTTGTCTGCGGCATAATTGTACTCGTAACAGGTTATGCAAGCGGTTATGTTACATCTGCAATGCCAAGATCCGGCGGCGGATACGTCACAATTTCAAGAGTGACTCATCCTATACTGGGGTACATGTCAGGATGGCTGATGTTTCTCGCGGAAGGTTTTTCCTACGGGCTTATTGGAGTCGCATGCTTTGAAGCAATTGGAATATTCTATAACATTGCTCTTGCACCCGAAGGTGTACCATGGGCGTCAGATCCGGTAGTGTTGTTTATAGGCGGACTAGTGATTGTGTGGATATTCGCGTTCATTGCTCTGTTAGGCACAAAACTCTATGGCAGACTAATGCATGTGATGTTCTGGATTCCAGCCATAATCACAATAGGCTTCTTTGCAATGTGGATCTCTGGCGCAATGGATCCAAGCATTACAGCAGCTGGCATTGAAGACGTTATGGCCACAACACCTGGAAATCTAATGACTCTCGCCGTGAACACCGGGATGACGGATCCAGCGAATGTATCTGACTTCTATGGCGCGTTCTCGTATGCGCTTGCAGGTGCATTCTGGGCTTACATGGGATGGTATTCAACAACATTCGTAGCTGGTGAGGTTAAGGAGGCCAACAGGAAACTTCCAAGAGTAGTCGTGGTGGCTGGGCTTATAATACTGCTAGTTTACCTAGCAGCCTCTTCTGCTTCAGCGTTTTCAACAATGAATGTACCGCTAGGACCAGAGCTAAGTGGTAATTATTATACCGATGCTGGTGGAAATCGATGGGATTTCTTCCAAGCGTATTCTTGGTTGAGCTACGGTGGCGTAGATGTTGATTGGGCAGCAGAAGGTATCAATTTTCAGCCTGCTTGGAGCACCGGTATCGCGTCTATTATTGCAAGAGGCTTGAACCTTGGATGGCTTTCATGGGTGATCGCGTTGGCTGGTGTGATTTGGCTTGCAAACGACATACCACCATTCCTGTTAGTTGCGTCGAGAACCTTCTTCGCCATGTCATTTGACAGGATGTTGCCGGAAAGCTTTGCTTATGTCAGTGAAAAGTGGCATGCGCCAGTCTGGTCAA
>Ga0224501_10001860_pt1 | contig 16496 bp, 14 predicted proteins | sample SF_Oct11_sed_USG_4_FD_169105 | JGI IMG/M metagenome (GOLD analysis project Ga0224501, IMG submission 169105) | Sediment microbial communities from San Francisco Bay, California, United States - SF_Oct11_sed_USGS_8_1 | ecosystem: Environmental > Aquatic > Marine > Sediment | place: USA... | reverse complement strand
AAATCACCTAGACTGGGGTAAAGAAATAAAGGCTGCATCCAACAGGGTGGAGCTGATAATGAATTTGATCAACTACAGGCTCAAACTAATGACAGAGTGTAGCAGTAACGCCTGTTTTGCTGTGATATCTGATATGAACAATCTTCCTTGAATTTAATCTAGATTTTGAATTGTTAAAATCTTCAAAGTTCACCACATTTTGGTCTGTGTTTCACAACTCCGGTACCAATTAAATTTTCCACGATTTAATCAGACTGTCTCACTGGATGAATTAGTGGAAATGTCACTGGGTGATGAGGTTTTCGCCGTGATGGTTGCTTTGAGATGAGGGTGATACCTCTACTCCTTCTCATGAATTTTGAAATAGAATGCATTATACTAAAAACTATTCAGAAAAAAGCGTTCATACCCAATATACATACCAGGACTTACAACATGTTGCTGGGCCAGCCTAGTCTCAGAATATTACAGGCACGGTGATAAATCCTATGTGACTGATAACTGATAGAACAATTGATGAATACAAAGAAAACTATGATACTGGTGGATGCTGTCACACAGAGGTATTTTATCTTGTCATGGGAAGTTGGGCCAACTCTTTAGGCTAGTATGAAATATCTGCTCATACAGTCACGGTCCGATGTAATAAAGCCCATGATCGGACAAAGATACAAAGAGTTTATAAAAATGAATCTATATTGAATATTACTGCGACTGGGAGGTCAATTCGAACTAGGATTTTCTTTCAATCGAAAAGTCACCGCGTCGGCCATGTAAAAGATGAAAATGTTACTAGACACCTCATCCCATGTCACCCACAAGATACTGAGTGTATATATGCTGTACATGTATTTAAATCACTCCGACTACATGTATTATTTCTGGCCTTGTTTATATGCACACTGATATTCTATCTATAGCTCAACAGTGTCAGATAGATGATCTAGCCGGATGCCTTACTAGAGATTAAACTCTGCTGTAATCCCATTCTCGGATATAGTGAGGTGAGTTTATGAGTGCGTAGTATACCGTGGTGCAAAAAATTTCCATAAACTCATTAGCTCCAGTATTAAAAACTCATTAGTCAATTTCAGTCAGTTCACCTGCTGCAAAAACAGATTAGCTCTTATCTATTTGCATTTGGCTACAATTGAAAACAAGACCGGCTGCTGGTGTAATTCCCAATAGTAGGTCCCAGTGACCAACATGGCTGGTACAGGAAGAGATTTTATTATACATTACAAGAAATAAAATAAACAAGTAGACCATTGATGAAAGTTGTATAGCATCCTTTTACATAGAGATTCGGTGTAGCATCGGCTACCAGAGAAACTGGACTGTGTTTACATAGAGATTCGGTGTAGCATAGGCTACCAGAGAAACTGGACTGTGTTTACTGGACTGGACTATTTTAACTTTAGAAATCCTTCTGGATTGAGGTGTACCATCGCTGTTGGCTATTCCGATTACTACTGTGGCAGCTGGTCGCTTCTGGGAAAGTTGGAAATCCACCCAGACATTTTCATGATTATTACTACAAATTGATATCTGCTGCTGGCCAAAATATGAAGCCAGCCGTGTCATCCATCAGTTATTGACAGGGCTCCTAGTGCTTGCGGTGAACGGTAATAGAACTGGTTGCCAGCGTTGGCATACCAGCCACCCAGATGGAGCTAACTTTATGATTAATGTACCCGCAGCTCTCAAAACCTCAGGTGCTCAGCCAGCTAAGCATAATTAATGCGATTGGTTACCCATAACAACGGATTGATATTATGACACCGAACCTAGCAACGGCTAGTGAGGCTATATTGATCCAATTATTTTCCTAGTTCCCATGGCCAATCCTGATGATTCTGCAAACCCATATATTGGCCAGAAAGAGTTAGCCAATTTCTAAAACAAACTGTGTTTCTCTCACTTGAGGTTCTGGTATGCATCTGTTTTTTATAGCCGTAGTACTCCTGCCTGTTCGACTATGCGATCTGTCTAACCCGCTAATAGCCCCATTTATCAAACAGGTCCATGCTAACAACAAGAAACATTACCATAAAGTGGCTATTAGCGATCTGTAAATCGCCTAATATGATATTTTCAAACAATTACAATTAGATAGTGGACCATTGCCAAATCAATGGTTCCATTGACTGGAACAGAGTGATTAGACTCCCTCCAAGCTGGACTGATCGATGGTGAAGATGGTGAGATAGCCAGAACTGGTTGGTTATACTCTGTGGTTATGGAGAGTGGTGGATTTAAATAAAGAGTACAGCCTCTACCCACAGCATCATCCATAGTTCTGTATTGCGAAAATTGTTATTCCAGTTATGTTTCTGCTTTCCTGGCTAGTAGACTACAGACACCGAGGGAAAAGAGCGGGTCTGCTGGTTAGCACTTAGCAACCAACAAAAATACCCTCAGAATTTCCACTGTGGGGCAATGCAGGACCTGGTTGACCATCAGTTGATAGGAATGTTGAGGTATGGTTTGAAGCAGAAGGCTTGCATTGTTGCTTGCTTGTGCAATGGGTTGCCTACTTCGTGTACTAGTTGTCAGTGTCATGGTCATTTTTCCTTCAGTTCACCATCTTGTCTAATCTAATTCTCTCAACAGTCCTATCTTCTGTCAAGTTTCGATTGACAACATCCAATTCAAGGGACAGATAGCCAGTCATGTCTATCAGGCCTTTACAGTTAAATTATTCCCTTCCTTTTATAAACTAACAATCAGATCAAACAAGTTATAATATTTGTGATTTATTCTATGCATATCAAAATTATATCGCTGCAGTCTAAAAATGACAACACATGCTATAAAACATCACGAGTTATCTCTCTTCTTCTTGTATGTGTATTTACAGTGAGTACATAAGTGGAGAAAGTAATGTACAGTTTCTAGTTGATTTTTGGCCACAGAATTGTGTTTACGAGATCCGCGATCTGACACACTACTGGCTCAGTATTCTTCATCATCCTCCTCTAAACTCTTTTCGGACATCTCCGATTCAGCTGTTGATGATTGTGATTTGACTTCTGGTATCCGTCCTTTGGTGTTAGGAAGACGATGTTCTTTCTTCCATTTCATTCGGCGATTTTGGAACCAGATTTTAATTTGTCGTTCGGTGAGCGAGAGCGTGTGAGCGATCTCAATGCGCCGTCTGCGAGTCAAATATCGGTTGAAGTGAAACTCTTTTTCTAGCTCGAGAATCTGGTGTCTGGTATACGCCGTTCGGGTTCGTTTTGGATCCAAACCGTCCATGACGGCTGCTGCAAGGTAAGGATATATGAGCTACAGTAGTGGTGACATGACATGACATGACATGGTACTAGCATGTGCCTCTATATGCCTGAGTGTGGATATTGGCAAGCGGCTCTGGTATGCATAAGCCCATTCTACTACTTAGCTCTGCCTGCCACCAGTGATGACTCACTCAACTCAATAGTCGAATATTCAAGTTACTTGCCCCTCAGTTCAAAGGAGTAGAACAAAGGTCACATTTATTAACATTGTGGGTTGTCATTTAGTAAACTTTTAATTCAGAGGAATATTTTTAAAGTCAATGCAGAATGCTGCTCCTTTTGCTTTTGGGGTTCCATCACTCCCAATTTGCAATGACTTATAGCTCCTGGATAATGGTAATCACGGCAGCAAGTCAACAGCATGATGGCAAAAACTATATTTTCATTGCAGCCTGATTCACTTTATAGTAGCACTTGTGAAGTCAGCTTAATGAGTCTATAATCAGCTAGCCATCTATGTTATCACCTTGACCTATATATCATTACTTACAGCTGGCATGTAGTTTTTTCATCCATGGGTAGATTGGTATACTGGATGCTGCCGGGCTGTATTGTGGGGAGGCTGGATTTGTCTGTTCTGCGGTAGTGGATGTGTTGTTTAGCTGGTCAGCTCCATGCGTTATGGCGGAGTTCTGATAAGTTCCTAGTGAATAATCTTGTGAGGTATAATTTGACTGCGCTTCTGACGCCGAATATCTGAAAATAAAGTTTATCTTATAAACTTTAATCTATAATGGCGTATTGGCTATATAGTGGATGCGCAAAATTGAGCGGACACTATAGATCCTATTGATGTGGGATATAAAAGATGTCCGAAATGTGGTTGCAATGTTTCAACAATTAATCCCAAGGTTCTGAGGACCCTTTCATTCTTTCACATTCCCTAAAACCAAGTCCTCTTTGATATGAAAGGCATTTTTCACCAAGCAACCAAGCATAGCAAGTGAAAGTCGTGATTCTATGCAAACTAATGAACCAAGAAGTTTTTAGAGACAGCAGTCGCCTAAAGCACAATGTGATTGTGATCAGTCGTTGGCTCGAGTCTGATTATAAAGGAAATCAGGACCCGGGTTCTTTGTGGGGCGTAGGGTAGTAACATATCGGCTCATTAACTTACCTATTGTCCACCGTCAGGTCAGCGGGCAGATATGGTGTGTAAGTTTGGCGATAATAGTCCGACGTAGGTCTCTGTAAGTTATTATAAGCAGAAAAGTCCAATACTCCATCCACAGTACCTCCGCTGTAACCAGACTGTCCCATTAAAAACGTGCTCATCGTGCTGATCTGTCCGTTGAGCGTGCTCCGCTGGTAAAATAAGACTAAAGTTGCGCTTGAATGCCTCTCCGTGGTATAGCTTGTGGGGTTGCCAAGACTACCAGCTATAGCCAACGCCATGTCCTCAAAGTGAAATCATACGGTGTTGGTTTGGCCTGGAACAATTATCTGGTGAAAACATCTATAAGGATTTCCCAGATATCAAGCCAAGATTCTGTACTGACACTGATCGTCAACACCATAATTTCGCTGGACTTAAAACCTATAATTTATTGCAGGCCATCCCTTTCAGTATGAGGTCAACTATAGCTCTACTTACTTATGGCACCGAACACCCAGGCGGTTGTCCGGCCATGGCCGAGCACCCAGGCGGTTGTCCGGCCATGGCCGTGCACCCAGGCGGTTGTCCAGGCGGTTGTCCGGCCATGGCCGAGCACCCCGGCGGTTGTCCGACCGTGGCCGAGCACCCAGGCGGTTGTCCAGGCGGTCGTCCAGGCGGTCGTCCAGGGGGTTGTCCGGCCGTGGACATTGGCTTTTGTGAATGGTGTTTAGCTTGACACACTCGGGCCTGAAATATCTCTGTTATTTGAAAGTGTTTTGAAGTAGAGGCGTACTGAAGGACGAATTCAGTCTTGTTGTCCCCATTTCTTTTCTGCTGTTGTCTAACTCACCTACCTTATTCGGACCTTATAATACATGTGTACTCCAAATGTGAAACTATTGAATGTTAAGCCAACTTATTTCAATGCTAAATCAAAGATACAGAATGCAGTGTTAGGTTCCTGTGTTTCAAAATGAAAAGTCCCTAATCGATTCACCCCTTTCCCATTCTCTGTAGTAATGGTTTACATGATGTGTCTATAGTTCAGAGTCTCTATAACCTGGGTGTATGTCTACATACACCGTCAGACATGCTTATTATAAGTCCACATGTAATGCGTTTTCTCATAATCACGCGGAGATAGTAGGCACTATGCTAGGGTCCTATAGACACATAACTATGAGATTAGTACCAGTATGTAGATGATATCTGAGTTAATTTGTCATGGTGTAATAGATCACCTGTTAACTAACAGGAAGTAAATACATGCTCACACTGGACATGATCGATCTCTTCACTTTTTCCATATTCAGTTCACAACGCATGACTGAGCAGTATACTACTACATCATCATCGCAATGCTGTTTCCATTTCATTGATTTTAGCTGGGTCGGGCTGTACCGAGTCTTACGCGTTTCATAAGGGATTATTACTATTTCTCATGATCATTGCATGTGGTAACCTCTACCGCAGAAAGCCTGCTGATCAATTCAAACCTTAATCGAAAGAAAAGTCTAGGGTTAATGGACACTGCACAGCACTTACTACCCTTACTGCACAGCACTTACTACCCTTGAAACAGAATTTTAATTACACTTCTGGCGGGCAAAGAAAAGATAATTCATTATTGCCTGATACGCGCCTGAACATTCCCCTCTTATTTCAAAGGACACATCTAAATAACTATCTAAAAATTTAAGTTCCTTCCATCGATTGAAGCAAATAATCAATTGAATAACCACTTTTAGATTCGACAGCGTATATGAGCAGCGGATAATGTAACTAAAGGTCAGTTCACTGAATAGGATAAGACTTGTATTTTGTATATACATATATACAATAAAGCTGTAAGGTCTATGACCAGAAACAATTGTTGCTTTCGATGTGATAAAATTTCCATAGATAGAGGTTATGGACCAAATCCTTAATCAAAGAGCATAAAGGAAATTGATTTTTAATTCCCTTTTAATTGTGATGGCCTTTTAATTTAGGTCCATTTGGGGGATGTTTTTCTGGGGCGACTGTATGTAATGTTTGTAAAACCACCATAGAGTTATCCTCCTATGAATACCACTCATTGCGGAGACTGTTTATAAGTCTGTGTGCGAGATCACATGTTTCTATAGCAACACAATAACACTTTTTCCTTAAAATGAACAAAATTTTATAATTTAAATTCTAAGGATTCAGTTTTAATCTTCCTTTCAATTGAGAGTTCCTAAAATTAAAAACTTGACTCAATTAAACAAAAAAAGCGAGGAAAATTCTCGGTCGTGTATTCACTTCCTATTCTGCTCTAGCATCAGCGGGTCTCTTTTTTTCTGTTTGAAGTTCCACAGTCTGATCTCAGAAGAGGGGTCAAGTGTAAAGCTAATGATTATGTACCCTCAGTATCTTTACCATCTCTACCAGCGACCACTCAGATAAACCATTCACATCCTACATACCGTTCAATGATCAGCCTGAGAAGCTTTTAACCACCGCCTCGAGGTTGACAATAGGTCAGTGATTGAGAGAAGGGAAGAGGGGTCACTGAATAAATTTTATAAGTAAATCTACCGTGGTGTCCTATAGTTGGATACGCTGTGATCCCACACATATGTACTAGCCATCCACTGAACCCTAAAATCTGACTCTAATATAGACAAAATGCACTTCCTTGATAAGAACTAGGGACATTACATCCAAAACAAATTATTTGAAGATTCGTGAACACAAATCACCAAAATAGGATAGCCTCTATACAGCACATAGCAAACGGAAAGATACAAACATCTGAACTCTGTTTTAAATTATTAGTCTACAGGTTCAAAAGATCAGACTGCTTCTGGGCAGTTGCAGTTGTGCCTCATATTCTTTATGTCCATATATGTCCATGAGTTTAGCTTGGGTTCTTTGCATGTATGATGGTGTACAATCACATGCTGCATTATATAATGGATGTGCGGTGATGGGCTCATAGGCTTATGACTGCAAGTTGGCACTGGCAATGTAGGTTAATCCATTGATACTAAAATTAGAAAACTATTTTTAGATAACTATGAGGTTTGTAAATTACAAAGGCTTTCAATTTAGATTTTATTTCCTTTTGTTAAAGGTCAAAGGTTTTATGTGATATATCTTTGCCGCCCTTCAGCAGAAACCACTCTAATGAAAAACTATCACCGAAGATTTTCACCTCAGCTGTAATATTCAAGGCAGGGTTAATCTACACATCAAGTAACCTTCAATCTACAGGACAAATTATATTGAATGGAACGATCACATATGAAATAGAATGACCGGTGTATTTGTCACATCTTTACGACCCCTTATCGCATTACATGGTGCACTCGCTGTGCTACATGAGTAGAGAAGAGTTCTCTCTGGGAACAGTTCACCCATTACCGATTATTATCTTTATTGCTTGTAATAAAGGTAGTATCATGATATCGACTAGGGTGGCCCACTCCAAAGCGTCACCAGGTCAATTCTTCCGAGTACACAAAACTGACAGGTCAGACAGGTGATTTGGAGCTATTGATAGATATTGATTAATTTCCATTTGGTGATGGATTGGTAGGATTGTGGTTAGCTATGCGAGCTTTGCAAGAGAATATTATTTTCTCTATGTGTAAGGCAGAGCCCTGGTGAATACCTATGCAATTTATTCTGCATGGCCGTTTAGGCAAGGACATGCGAAAGGAGCAAGTACAAAGAACTGAAATCAATGGAGTGAAGACATGACGTAGGATGGGAGACGTATAGCTTAAACAACCACATTCCAGTTCTAGCAAGATGCAGAGCTAGAACTAGGTATACCATAACCATCATGTTACGCTTGACTGTCCATAGCGCAAATGCCAAACAGTGAGTATGATTTAGTTTGGTTTGATACAAATAGCATTGGTATTTAATATAGCGTCGAGTTTTAAAACAATTTTACGAAAAGAATAATTAGAGCAGGTTGTTAACATATTCTATCAAGAACTGACACTGAAAAGTGATTGAACTACTACTACAGTGATTGATAAGTGATCCTATATAGAATGAGGTGTTCCACAGACTGTGCACTTTGTCTTAACTTTTTTTATTAATCTGTTATATCCAGGTTTTAATATCTTGCCCAATTGTCAATGTCAGCATCAACCTTTATCACGTCACTGAATAAATCATTAGGTATGGGCACAACCCCTTTGGTTAGTTATCCTCTCTTGGACTTTGGACATGTGAAGACAACTCAGCATGCATTTAGCAGGGTGACATGGTGTTTGACACGTACTAGGGGGGGGAGTAGTGCGAGTGATATGTGCTCAGACTGTCACAAACTGGCAGGAATTACTACCAGAAAATGGTGATTTGATGCTCAAACAACATCACTGGGCAATATATCTGTGCGCGTATCAGGCCATCCATTTTATTTACAGGCCTACATTCGGAATTGTGAAGTTGGGATTATTGAATTATTCCCTTCAAAAGATCTGCCATCCAACAGATCATGCACCAATTTGGTAGCCAAAAAGAAAGTATTGAGTACTTTTGCCAATCAGGCAATATTTAGATCTCTTTTGACAAAAGGGGGTCCAAATCAGAAGTACAGTGAGAAGAGATGAGGCACTGATCGTTGAAAAATAACACGATCCAGTGACATAAGGAGGTCATTGGATGACCGCAGGTCTGTAACCAATCGGGTGGCCAGCAGTAATGATATAAATATCTTCTCCAATATATTGATACCCAATCACCTCTAAACAATTATTAAAGATCAAAATAAACACCTCAACAGTAAGCATGCTATATGTAAGCCCTGTCTGGCGCTATTTTTTTCTATCATCTGTCCATGGTTGAACTTCGGCCTTCCTCCTCGCTGTCGTTGTCTGGTGTCTTTAAGGGGAGATTGAGCCATTTTCAGCCACGCTGGCTCAGCATGGGTTGGCAGAGTGCGATCAGCCAGGGAAAAATCCCTTGAAATACTCTGCCCTGGCTGGGAATTCACCTGGGCCACGGGGAGGACAGACAGTGAGCTATCCCACTGCGCTATCATGACTGACTGGCGCTTTACAGAGGGCTATATCCAGGGACATTCTTTATGTTACTGATATATCATAATTCGAGGCAACTAATAAAATAGGTAATGTTTAGTTTCATATTTTGGATGATGCTGGTAGCAAAGAATTTCTGGTGATCACTTTACTTCAGATTTGCGTTTACTGATAACAAAGCGAGCCGTATTCCTGGCTAGGATGGGATAAGGCCGAAAGCCAAGTCACCGTAAAAGAGGAGAGCGCCAATTAGGAGTTATCTCCCTCCAACAAATAAGGCGTGGTACAACAACTCTTTGTCTATGAACCAAGGTGGATGCCATGCCATCAAGCATTTTGATATCCAAACTTTGATAATCAGCTTGAATTTGATTTTGCTTTAAGTACACATCTACTATATACATATTGAACTAACCGGAATCGTTTGTAAAGTAACCTGCACCTGCTTGTATCCTTACGTCTGCGGTAGCGTTCTATAATGCACCAACCATTGTTCGGTAGACACTGAATGCACACCCCCTGCTTTGCCTCAGTGACAAGGACAAATTGATTTTAGTCCTGCCATAAATCTATATATTGTTTCGCATCGGCTAGAGTAGAGTTTTTATGATTTCAGTGGTCGGGTTGTGCCTGGGTTTTACAGTAAGTTCACTTTGTTGTGTTTCATCCCACCCACGAATATAACATTCAAACAGCCACTGTGTCTGGCCGCAGCTCCATACCAACAGTCTGAGAAACGGCAGTACACCGATGATTATCTCACTTACATCTCAAAGCCGATTTATTATAATTAATAAATTCCCTGAATGCATACATGGAAATTTCTAAGGATACTAGCTTTCCATTGAATTGACTAACAGTATTTGTAATTATGGTCTAATTTGAACGGTATGTATGCACTGGTGTCAGATTAAGTGACGATCAAAGGAGAGACAATTCCTAACAACATCATGACTAAAATCACCCTGCTATACCAGCAACATAATTACGTTCAACCATACAGAATGCTCTACCTCCTGGATAATCAGCTGATATGAGCTGATAGCCTTCATTTAGTCGATGCAACTCAAAATGTCTTGAAATCAGATTTTTCAATATTCTAAAATAAAGATTTTCTATACTGTGTCACTACTGTACATAGTCTGGAGTTCTGCAATTCAACAAGAAATCTTTACCAGGTATTCTAACACATAGTAAATGATTTAGTTTCAAGGTGTTTAAGGTTGCAACGACTATATGGGTATCATTCACCCCATACAAAGGAATTGAATACCACAACTAGCTTTTCTTTTAGAGACTTTAGAAACTGAAACACACACAGACTATGAGACGACACTGAACGGTCAAGTAGAACGGTCGCGCAGCACAGGTTGTGTTCAGAAAGGCCCACACAAACTTGGGAGTCCATCCACTTCAATCCACTCAAGCCAAGTGGTTGTGTCATAAGATCTTATCTGAGCTTAACAGCCTTTAACCGGTAGATACAAATCAGTTCAAGAGATCAGACAAATTTGAATCTACAGGGTAATGGCTGTCTAACCTAGAACAGGTCTATACGCCATCTTACTGTACCAATCATTCCCAGCAGAGTCAGTTGAATAATTTTCAAGCTTTGGTACTCTGTCCAATGTCACCTCTGGTGTAACCTAAAATAGATTAGAGTTTATTAGAGGATCATCAAATCTCTTAGGTGTGTTTGGAGATGGGTGCAAAATGATTCAAGTGTCAAATAATGGAGTTATGATAGCTACACAAAAACAGTCTTCTGCTGATGTGTAGGCAGTGAGGGTATTTAGAAGGGAAATATTTCACTGTGTACACAAGGATCCTGTATGTGAACTGACCCAAAACAGGAATAAAACAAACACACCACTCATACATGTGTATAACAATCTTCTAACCAAGTTTTATTACCTATACATTCAATACCAACATCTTTATCTAGACCTCATTCAGTGAACACGTCAGAAAGTGGCTGAAAGATATTGAAGATTTTTCCATTTTTAACCATCTTGTGATGACTAGTTAGATGTTTATTCAGTAGAAAATTTAATTTTAGATGGATAACTTGAATAAGACCATACATGTAGGCCTGTTTTACACTCAGGCGAGTCAGAGATTCGATCTAGAAAGTGACTCGGTTGGCAGATTTTTGTGCGTATGCGGGGAGGGAGAACGTGCCGGGTATAAAAGAGTTTCCGAAACTCTCTGTAACTGCGGCCATGAAAAGTTTGTCTCAGATCACAACCATCAAAGTTATTTCAACATTTCTATAAAGAGTAAATTAGGTGCAGTCCACTGATCCAGAAAGGCTAAGCAGCTGCTATGAGAAGATTCCCTACATACGCAGGTGGGACAGAATACAACAAACCTCATGTAAAACCACTAGTGTGTGGGGGGGGGTTATATTGTGTAGTAACTGACTTGACCCAACAGGTGATTGCAAGTGTATTTTTCCTATTTCAGTTCCCAGGATATACTTATGGGCAACTCATTTATTAGAGGTCGCTAGACCTGAAGCGTCTCTGTAACCAAACAAACAATTACTGGGCAGAGTTATGGAAATCACAATGGCTATATGAGAATCGACCACCAATAATGCTGCCATTAATACTGTTGATGACCTCATTAGATGGTTATAACCTTTCGGACCTTTCTGGTCGTGATTGGAAAACCGTACCATTACTACGTCACACTGTCTGCCAACAGAGACCAGTGCCTTCTAAACTAGCCAGCAGGTGGAATAATTATTAAAAAGAAAACATATAACAGCATTTAATAACCGGGAGCTGATTTTAACGACTTTCTATTCTGAAGTTCATGGCGCCTAATACTGATAGATTACCTTCAGTCTCTAAGCTGTCTCGGAGCACCACCATCACTAAGCAGACCATAGGAAGAAATGGGAGACAGTCAACCTGTCGAAACAGCCACTCTGCCACACCATAAACTCTAACTCTTATCTCATAACAACCCTGGGTGTGAGACACTGAGTATGCCCTACACCCTAATAAGATATTTATTAGGGGCCGTAAATGTTTTTAAGTAAACATAGACTGATAACCTACATGTGAGAGACACAGTTCAGGGTTCTAGTTAGTATGAGAATGAAGCATCTACTGCAATGCATCACTGAAGTTTTACATTTTATAAACCTCTAGAATAGATAGCTGATTTTCGCTGGCATGACTAATGTTATGCCAAATTTAGCTAGATAGAATTGATTAAATGATAGTGAGTCACTCTGACTATATTTGTAGTTTACTGCTCCACTGCACATACGTTATTCCAACGTACATGGACGAGAATATATGCCGATCATTACATAACAATCGTTAAAGCCATTCCTGAAGGCCAGTTAATGTCCTGAAGGCCAGTTAATGCCCTCGTGTTTTTTTTATTGCTCAATACCTGCATGTGCATTCCCAATAATCAGAAAAAAAGTTCTACCAGTGAAAATGATCAACCATGCCAACTGAAAAACTGAAAGAAAACTGATGATGAAAGGATATTCGCTGTTATTACATGTATTTGAAGTTGTAAAACTGAAACAGACACCACATGTAATTCTGCAATTCTACACATATTCTGCAGAGTAGGTGATACATGGTGATGAATCTCCAAGTGGTGATATGATGAGCTGATGGATAATCCTTAGTTTAGTATGATCTGCTCCTATCCAGGACTACAGTGGCAGCATATTTTTATGCTCTATCATAATTCCTAGAAGAAGCTCATATCCTATAACTTTTCTGACAGATCTCAGAGAAAGTGGTGTGAGGACATATGCTGAAAATCTCACTCAATTTAAATAACATATGCTTATATTTAAAAATTACCTTCTAAGTGATATTTCCTTTGAATCGAGCTGCCTTTAGTTACAGGATCTCTCTTTTGGCCTCATGATAATATTTTACTTTGCCCAAACCATTATCCAGCAATCGAGATAATGTTCAGCTCGCCTCTGTAGTAGGTCGTACGATAGAACTTGACCTAAATCTCAATTTTCCTATAACTGACTATGGTAATTTCTGATTTGACAGAGGCTTTCAAATTAGGCTCCTTGGCCAAAGTTCTATATCAGATACACTCAGCACCATTCTCAAATTAAAGTAGACAAAGAGTCTATAGGTAAGTTCTGGCAAAATTGACAGGTGAAATCAGAGAAGGAGAGATGCAGAAACCTTAGGTCTCTGAGGGCCTCAAGTCTCTATAGTTTCTCCTCAGTTAGCCCCACAATGATTAAACATCAGACCTCAAAATAACCTCATATAACTCTGGTTCAAAGAAATGTAATAATATTTAGTATCAGTTTCTTTTACATGGAGAACATCACTAAGCCAACAGCTTGTTTCCAAGATGGTCTATGATGTGCCCGTTATAGATAGGAATATTCTGTAGGCCCGCTTAATTTTTCCAACATCTTTTAGCTGAGTCTGGCAAGCTTGAAAGAACATAGTATACCCCTGTTAGCTGAACCAGAAATCTTCAATTCTAACCCCAGTGTACATCTCATTAAACCATCATAACTGGAATCTCAATCGAGTTTAACAGTTGCTTTGATTATGGGAATATTTAGCTGGATTTGAGGTCATCTTTGATTTCCAATGTCTAGATATGGGCTGAATTATGTTCCTTCAATGGCATCATAATGTGTCATACGTGAGGCGAGAGTGAAGTAAATGAAACTCTACTGATCTCTGACTTATGGGTCTCCATGTCTCACTTATCCTGCCCAAACTAGGAGTACCAGAGAAAAGAAAACCACCTAATCCCAGTAAATTATAACTAATTCATCCCACATTCTTGAAAATTATTAAACCAGCTTGATATGAGAGAGTCATCAATCATTTCAGCATTGGTAGGGCGTTGAAGCTCTGTGTCATGTTGAGTATCGCTGGCGACTCGATTAATTCTCATTAAAGTTGGGTAGAAACCACAAACATCGCAAGTGTATGGGGACTTAGTAAGCTCACCTGTCTCTGTCTGTGGTGGAGTGAACTCTGGGCTTATCAGGATGAAACCCTTGATAAAAGAACAGGATCTGTGTCAAAAAGCCAGTGGTTATGGAGCAGCGCTCAACTCATACTAACTAAACATACTACCATGCCATAGTCTAATCCAGATAGAGGATAACTTGGTTCATTCCACAGACGATGTCATAGAATCAATACTCAATTACCTGCCCAGTCTTATAGCGCAATGCTTCACACTGAGCCGGTGGGTACCTTGGAAGAGTGGAGTGGAGTCGACTTTCACTTTGTTAGCCCTACTCAGACCACAAGAAGGTGCCTCCATATCACCGGACCCAGCAGTGCGTTATACTACCTTGTGACTTTTCCTATCTCTCTTTTGGCGAGGTCATAACTCAGAATTGTCAGCGGTCATCCTGATTCTATTTATGCCATAGAGATATCATCATCATGTGGAGGACAATTCTATGGTGTATGCTGACTTCAGTCATACTTGTTGTAGTATAGCACTGGATGGAATGGCTGTAATAATCAGGGAGAATGGACATCTGACAGTCTGAATAGCTATCCTAATGAAGGTGAAAACACTTTAATCAAGTACAGAATGGAATTTCGTGCACTTTTGGGGATTCCTTACACACCCATGCACCAGGCTAACTCGTCCGAGTTCGATTGTTAAATACGTCGAGATCACCGGAATAGCTGAACCATGCCACTCTTGACATAACCACATTTTGTAGTGGATTATAGTGTTGAAAGATTGAGCCTCTTCAGAAGAACTAGATATAACATTCCATTGTCAAGTGTTCTTGCGCATTTTGTATCGCTTCATGTACACGTGTGTACGTATGCAAGTACATTAGGTTTAATTGTGCTTTTGCGTGTACAATGTACATGGACATACATGTGGTAAATTTCACAAAAATTGAAAACTGATGGCATTTGTGTCGAAGATTTTCAATTGTGCATGTTTTACTAATTAAAGAGATGAAAAAATTGAGAAACGTTTCTTTTAATTTTATTGTTCATCAACATAGCTTTCGATAAAGCGTTACAGCTATAAAAACAAAGATAATAAACAGAAGGCCAGCAGCTCATATTGTCAGTTCTGGGTAATTTTTCGGATTCGTTATTTGAGGTAAATTGTTTCTATGGTAACACAGAAATATGATTGGTTAGCTGTCATTTATGGAGCCAGTAGTCTATGGAGCCAGCGCAAACATCTTAGGAGAATTCCCTAAGTGATTTGACAGGAGTCTGCTAATAACATTGGGTCTCCTCGGCTGTGGCGAATGTCCCATGGGTTAAATGCTGGTGGCAAGTCTCTGGTTTTATAATTTTCATACCTTTTGTCTTGTGAAAGCTGATAGCTTTTTTATCCTAGACACTTTTTCAGCCCAAATAGTATTCAAATAAATCTAATTATTATTTGCACATATTTATTAATAATTATACTGAGTAGACTAGTGTCAAGTAAAGCGACAACATCGCAGTTTATTTTGGGGTTCTATGACTGAGCCACCCACACCTCCTTGCTATGAACCCAGATATTCACCAGCAAGCATACCACACTATGATAAATGGCAGTATTATTGGCTACGTCAAAGCCAAGAGAAATATTAGGGGGATGATTATCTCCCTTGGTTAACACGCTAAATCATCTCGGGAAATGTTTGATTTTCATTCAAAAATCGGGACATCTATTTTCCCTGGGTGGTATAATATATCAGTTTATATCAGACTGAGAGTTGTCGGCTATCTCAAGGACGGAGGCACCCTCAGCTGGGTAGCTATCTCAAGGACGGAGGCACCCTCAGCTGGGTAGCTATCTCAAGGACGGAGGCACCCTCAGCTGGGTAGCTATGTGTGGCAAAGGACCTCATAATGATGGCACTTTTATATACTCTTTTCCTGACAGCACTGAAAGCTGATAGTTGCTGCCTAGAGCGATGATGTCAGCGTGTACTGAGGTACTTGGCAGTGGGGGGGGGACAGCGTACCCAAGTATGGTTTACCCATTTACTACCCTACTAGTGTCACTGCTCAGTTCCATTGTCAGCTGTCTGTTATATGTTTGTACCTGCAATGGCATGTCAAGTCGCGAGGC
>Ga0224501_10001858_pt1 | contig 16499 bp, 14 predicted proteins | sample SF_Oct11_sed_USG_4_FD_169105 | JGI IMG/M metagenome (GOLD analysis project Ga0224501, IMG submission 169105) | Sediment microbial communities from San Francisco Bay, California, United States - SF_Oct11_sed_USGS_8_1 | ecosystem: Environmental > Aquatic > Marine > Sediment | place: USA... | reverse complement strand
CCCTTACCGAAAGACGTCGCTCCGACGATGAGCGCGCGTCCCCAGTCTTGCAGCGCTCCGGCGACGATTTCTGAGGCGCTGGCCGAGCCCTCGTTCACCAACACGATCACAGGCAGATCTTCCAACTGGTCATTGGACTTGGCAAACCATTCATCCTTCTTGCCGTCCCGGCTTTTGGTATAGACCACGAGCTTCCCGCTCGGCAGAAACTGTTCGGACACATCGACCGCAGCGGTCAACAAGCCTCCCGGGTTGTTTCGCAAATCAATAATGGCGCCCTGCACTTTTTGTTCTTTGAAATGCTTGATGGCTTTCCCCAAATCTTTCCCCGTCGCTTCTTGAAACTGCGTCAACTTCACATACCCCAGATTCTCAATGATCTTCGGCTTCACACTCTCGATCTTAATGGTGTCCCGAATTAAGGTGAAGACCAACGGGTCCGTTTCGCCGTCCCGCTGAACCGTCAAATTCACCTTGCTGCCCTTTGGGCCCCGCATCTTTTGGACGGCATCCATCAACGTCAGATCCTTGGTCGGATCGTCATTGACCTTGGTGATCACATCACCGGCCTTGATACCGGCCCGATGCGCCGGTGTCCCCTCAATGGGGGCGATAACCGCCAACCGGTTGTCTTTGACTCCGATTTGAATACCGACACCGCCGAATTCCCCCTTGGTCTCGACCTGCATTTCCTTATACATCTCAGGCGTCATATAGGCGGAATGCGGATCGAGCGTGGACAACATCCCGCGGATGGCTCCTTGAATGAGATCTTTCGCTTTCGTCTCATCCACGTAATGACGCTGCACTTGATTCAGGACCTCGGAGAAGGTCTTGAGTTCCTCGTATGTTTCGCTGGCATGGCCTGTGCGTTCCCACCCCTTGCCGATAAACACCCCGCAAAGAAGTGCGACTGCGATCATCGGCCCGACCACCCAAGACTTTCGCCGCGGTTGCTGTTCCATCATCACATTCCTTCCTTCGACAGTCTCACCGTCTCACTGCAGACATCAGCGCTGAGCCAACCATTGGAGCGGGTCTACCGGCTCGGCACCTTTGCGTAGCTCAAAGTATAAGGTATTTTCCCCTATCACACCCGTATCTCCCGTCTCTCCGATGGGACGCCCCGCGGCAATCTCCTCGCCCACTTTCGCCAAAATCCTCGCGGCATGGGCGTAGAGCGAAAAGTACCCATTGGCATGGTCCAGGATTATAACGAGTCCATAGCCTTTCAACCAGTCCGCATACACGACAGTCCCGGACATGACGGCTCGGATCAGACTCCCCTCGACCGTCCTGATTTCAATCCCCTTTCGTTGAACATAGGTATTGAACGTCGGATGTTTTTGTCGGCCGAAAAATGAAACCACCGTTCCCTCTGCCGGCCACGGCAACGCACCTTTCGCCGCATTCGAGGGGGCCGGAGCCGGAATCGTTGCCGGGCGCATCGCCAGGGCCTGACGCCTGGTTTCCAATTCGCGCAACAAGCTGTCCACCCGCGAAGCGGACCGTTCGAGTTCCTCGACTGTTCGATTATATGAATCTTTTTGCTTGGTGATTTTGTCAAGGTAGGCTTTTTTCTGTTTCTGGGTCGACTGGATATCGGTAAGCTTCTTTTCAATAGTTTCCTTAAACGCCACCAACCCTTCGCGGGCCTTCGCCCGTTGGCGCTCCGCTTCCTCCATCTTGGTCATATCAGACCGGAACTCCGACATCAACTCGTAATCTTTTTGGGTCACCGTAGAGAGATACTGACGCCGGAGCTGAAAGTCCGCATAGGTGTCGGAGGCGAGCAGCGCTTTGATATATCCGAACCGCCCTTCCATATACTGTGCGCGAAAACGTGCCAGAATCGCCTCGCGCCGCTCCTGTACGCCTGCGCGCATCAAACTGACTCGTTCCGTAATCACGTCGATCTCGCGGTCTTTTTTTCGAAGCTTTCTCAAAATCTCACGGTGATCTTGACGATGGCGAACCATCCGCTTATCCAATTTCTGAATACCTTGCAGGACGGACTCCCGTTTTTTCTCAGCGGCATCCGCTCGTTTGCGCTTCTCTTGGATCTTGCCTTTCAACTGCTCCAGCGTTTTCCGTTCGCGCTCGATTTTTTCGGCGATGGGATCGCCGGCCGTACAGACCGCCCCCCATCCGCTCCACGTTACCGCACATACGAGACCGGCTGTGAGCCATGGCTTCATCCCCGCGCCTCTCCGAACCGTCTCATCGACACCATACTGCCTGCGACACCCAATCCCATCCCGACCGCGACGAACAGCAGGGAAATCGGCACCGGGAAAAATGTCACGATACTTTCCATGCCTTGGAAACGACCGGTCGAGGCGATTTGTTGGCGGAACAATTCAAAACCCAGTTTCAGCATTCCCAACGCCAATGCGCTGCCGCAGCCTCCCAATATTGCGCCCTCAAGAAAATACGGAATACGGATAAAGGCACGGGTGGCTCCGATTAAACGAAGAATCTCCACCTCATCCCTCCGCGCAAAAAGCGCAAGCCTGATCGTATTGCCGATAATGGTGATCGCAGCGGCGGACAAAATGACACCCATGCCGATCGCTGTCAGCTCGATGTAACGCGTGAGTTCGGCCAACGCGTCGATCCATTCCTGATTATAGTCGACCTTGGCGACTCCGGCCATGGTCAGGACCCGTTCAGCCCAACGACGTACCGCATCCGGCGACCGATAGTTCGATGCCGGCGTCACCACAAACGATGCCGGAAGCGGATTTTCCCCAAGTCCTTCAAGGAGATGCGAGTCAGAGGGGAATTCCGATCGAAACTCGCTCAAGGCTTCTTCTTTCGAGATATGCCGAACCGCCGCAACCGTGAGATCGGACTTCAGCTTCTCTTCCAGTTCCTGCGTGTTGTCCGTTGATATCCGATCCTCCAAATAGACGATGACCCTGATATCTTCTTGCAACCAATCCGCTGCGTTCCGGAGATTCACGTACAAGAGCAGAAAGATGCCCACACATGCCAGAGTAAAGGCCGTGGTCAGCGTCGCCACGACCGTGGTCGTGCGGTTCATCCGCAAATTCGCCCACCCCTCACAAAAAAGGTACCACAGCCACTTCATGTGCTCACACTCGCTCTCGTCTGTTGCTCACGCGACAGGCTTCTCTGGAACAGCGAAATCACACGACGGTTGACTAACGTCATGACATGGGGATCATGCGTTGCCACAACCACGGTCGTTCCCCTCGCATTGATCATTTTAAACAGTTCGACGATTTCCGCAGTCCGTTCGGGGTCGAGATTCCCCGTCGGTTCATCCGCAAGAAGCACGACCGGGCCGTTGACGATCGCCCGAGCGATACAGACACGTTGTTGTTCTCCCGTCGAGAGGCTGCCGGGCAATTGATCCTTTTTATGCTCGACTCCGACCGCCCGCAACGTTTCTATGACCTTGCGACGAATATCTCCCGCAGACGCCCGTTGCACGATCAAGGGCAATGCCACATTTTCAAATACCGACTTCTTGGGGAGCAGCCGAAAGTTTTGAAACACGGTCCCGATCTTCCGACGGAGAAACGGCACCTCCGACTGTTTCAGCCGACTGACATTTTTGCCGTTCACGAAGATCTGTCCTTCATCAGGACGTTCTTCTCCGATCAGCAATCGCAAGAGTGTGGACTTCCCCGCCCCGCTCGGCCCCACAAGGAGGACAAACTCCCCCTTCTCAATATCAAGGGTGACATCGGAAAGCGCGGTACGACGCTCATAGCTCTTGGACACATGAATGAGCTGGATCATCGCATCCGTCGTAGGCATCATTTGCACGAGGCGAGCACCATCTACCGGTATCCCTTCTCTTTCACCCGAAGACCTGCCGCAGCCGACCCAATGCCCGCCTTTGCGTATCGTCTATCAATATCTGCAACAGACAGCCGCCTGAAGAGCTTGGGTCGGATCGGTGAGCATACTTCCCTTGCATCTTTGACAAATCTGAAAAGTTTTTCAATAGCTTATTGGAAAATCGACTAGGGGCACGGTCCGTTCACCGATGCATCGAATGCATTCTGCAGATGTTCGATCCGCCCTCCGGACGACGGCACCCCATGGACCAACACCACATCAAAGCGACAAGGTCGATCCGATAAATGGTACCGTGCCAAATACTGAGACGCCAACTGTACCAGCTTCATCTGTTTCCGTCGATTCACAGCCAGCAACGCGCCTCCGAATGCCTCAGTCGTTCGCCCCTTGACCTCGATGAAGACCAGCACACCCTTGTCTTCGGCAACAATGTCCAACTCTCCGAGTTGCGTTCTCACATTTCGTGCGACGATCCGATAACCTTTAGCCAACAGGAATTGTTCAGCCATCGCCTCACTATCCTGACCGAACCGATGACGGGAATCACTGGCATCCGGCATCTTCATGCACGTCGATGCAAGGATACGGCAGGGCCACTCGGACCGAGCTCGGATGCACCGACCGAGTCGATCGCCTCACGTACGGGCCCGAACGTTCGCCGATGAACGGCACACGGACCGAAGCATCCCAGCATCCTTAGATGCTCGGCCGTGCCATATCCTTTATGTGACAGGAAGTTATACTGTGGAAACGTTTCGTGGAACCCCGCCATCATGCGATCTCGGGTCACCTTGGCGACGATCGACGCAGCAGCAATCGAGAGTGATACTGCGTCGCCTTTGATGATCGGACGCACAGGCAAGCGGATCGCCGGAAGGGTCACGGCATCCGTCAACACATAATCACAAGGAGGAGTCACATCGGCGATGGCCCGAGCCATAGCCAAACGAGTAGCCTCTAGAATATTGAGGGCATCGATCTCACCGGCGTCTGCCGATCCGATCCCGACGCTCACCGCTCTGTCGAGAATCAGAGGATAGAGCCTTTCCCGTTCGACTTCCGACAACTGTTTCGAATCATCAATACCCGGCAAGTCGGCATGAACCGGTAAGATGACGGCGGCAGCGACGACCGGCCCCGCTAATGGGCCGCGCCCCGCCTCGTCGACACCGGCGATCCGGCGGAACCCTCGCCGTCTGGCTTCTTGCTCGAACTCATCGGCAGGTCCCATGAGGCTTGTACCAAACCCAGGTCCATTGCATGCCACAAGCCGCAGCCAAGCCGCGGCACAACCGATGTCGAAGAACAGCTACGCTTCCGTCGCTTCCGCCGCTTCTGCCGAAGCAGGAGCAGCAGCCGCTTGTGCGGCAGGCTTCGCAGACGACTTCTTGTTGCCGCCGACGAATTCCCGCTCTTCGACTTTGGCGAAACGTCCCTTTTTCCCGCGCAGATAATAGAGCTTCGCCCGACGAACACGCCCTTGCCGAACCACATCAACCTTCGAAACGATCGGCGAATGTACCGGGAAAATCCGTTCGACACCGACTCCGTAGGAAATCTTACGGACCGTGAACATCTCCGTATTCAAGGAACCTTTGCGGGCAATAACCGTTCCCTCGTACACCTGAATACGTTCTTTATCCCCTTCGACGACCTTGACATGCACTCTGACCGTATCTCCGATCTCAAAGCTCGGAGCCGACGGCTTCACATACGACCGCTGTACACGTTCCAATTGATTCATGACCTTATCCCTCCTCCACACCGCGCATCGCCATTACCGTGACACTTTCGCTGATGACTTCATCCAATAACCGTTGATCTTCGTCCGACAGTACTCGATCTCGTAAGAGATCAGGCCGTCTCAGGTACGTGCTTCGCAACGCCTGTTTCCTGCGCCACTGCCTGATGACTTCATGGTGTCCCGACAGTAACACCTCCGGAACAGCCAATCCCCGAACCTCCGCCGGCCTGGTATAGTGCGGATATTCCAATAACGAATCCGAGAATGATTCCTCGACGACGGACTCCGGATCGCCTAAGACACCGGGCACCAATCGCGCCGCTGCATCGATCAGCAGCAGTGCCGGCAGCTCACCGCCGGTCAACACATAGTCTCCGACCGAGACCTCCTCCGGCGCCAACGCCGTTCTGATCCGCTCATCGACCCCTTCATAATGACCGCAGAGAATCACCATCCGGCGAGACTCTTCGGCAAGCCGTCTCGCATACTCTTGCGAGAAGGGCCGCCCATGAGGAGACGGATAGAGCAACCGGATCTCTTCCCCGTCGTTCCGAGCCTCTTCCGTCAGCGCATCCACCGCCCGTAAAATCGGCTCCGCCTTCATCACCATACCCGCGCCGCCGCCATAGGGCACATCATCGGCCGTCTTATGCCGATCCTGGGTATAGTCACGCAGATTGTGCACCCGCACATCCAACAAGGTTTTTTCCTGCGCGCGTTTGAGGATGCTCTGCCCCAAGACCGGAATCATCATGTCGGGGAATAAGGTCAACACGTCGAATCGAAGCATGCTACCCGTCCATCCCGTCCATTGCATGAACGGTCATCCGCCGCTTGTCGAGGTCCACGTCGATCACCCAGGCCTTCACGGCCGGAATCAAGATTTCTTTGCCTTCTCGCCTCACGACAAAGACATGTCCTGCCGGCACCTCCATAACCTCTTCTAATACCCCGATCGGCTGCCCTTGCTCAGTCCGTACCTCCAACCCCACTAAATCGCATTCGTAATACTGTCCGGCCGGCAGCGTCGGCACGACCCCTCGAGCAACCTGAATCAAGCTCCCACGCCAGCACCCTGCTTCTTCCGGCGAGGTCAACCCCGAGAACTTGACAAGAAACCCTCTTCCCGCCCGCCGGACACTGGTGACGTTCGTGTCTAAGCTGTTCCCGTTTTTCGCGACCAAGGTCACGGCCGTCATGGTTTCCAACCGACCGGGGACATCGCTCAACGAGCGGACCTTCACTTCCCCCTTGACGCCAAAGGGACGTTCGATCAGCCCAACCGTTACCGTCTCGGACGCGTCCAACATGTGAAGACGAGAGCCGTCGGAACAACCCTACTTGGTCGCGGCCCCTTTCCGAGCCGACTTTTCGTCCTGAAACTGTTTCCACACACCGGATCGGCGCAACAATGTCCGTACCGTCACCGTCGGCTGCGCACCTTGACGTAACCACGTGAGGACACGTTCCGGCTTCAGTTCCGGCAAACCCGCTTCTTTTAACGGATCAAAGATGCCGAGAATCTCAAGAAACCGTCCATCCCGCGATTTCCGGGAATCGGCCGCCACCAGCCGATACATCGGCCGTTTATGCCTTCCTGTCCGAGCAAGTCTCAAATGAACAGCCACACGTCCCTCCTTCGTGAAAAAATCAAGGCTCAGGTTTAGGCTGAGGTAAAGAACAGAGCCCGATTTTGATTCCGGCCGTAACCTCAGCCTTGACCTTGCCCCTACTTGATTACATCGATCGCATAAGCTGGGCCAAATGTCTTCGCCCGCCTGCGCCCGTCATGGCTTTCGCCAATTTCTTTGCCGACAAGAACTGCTTGATCAGTCGATTGACATCCTGGACGCTGGTCCCGCTTCCACGGGCGATCCGTTTCTTTCGGCTTCCGTTGATGATCGTATGATCACGACGCTCACGAAACGTCATCGAGTCGATGATCGCGGCCACCCGACTCATTTCCCGCTCAGGCTTGTTCTCCTCGATCATCCCCTTGAGTTTCTGTCCGCCGGGAAGCATGCCGAGAATCTGATCCAGCGAACCCAGACGTCCCATCTGTCCGAGCTGTGCACGGAAATCCTCCAGCGTGAAGACATTGTTCGCCAGCCGCTTCTGCGCCGCTTCGGCCTGTTCCTGTGAAATACTCGCCTGCGCCTTTTCAATGAGGGACAGCACATCGCCCATTCCAAGAATGCGCGAAGCCATACGATCCGGATGAAACGGCTCGAGGGCGTCCATCTTTTCACCGACACCGAGAAATTTGATCGGCTTGCCCGTGACGGCTCGAATGGACAACACTGCGCCGCCGCGGGCGTCGCCTTCGACCTTTGTCAGGATGATACCGGTCACCCCGACCTGTTGGTCGAACTGACTCGCCATGGTCACCGCATCTTGACCGGTCATGGCGTCGGCGACCAACAGCACTTCGTGAGGATTCACCGCGGCTTTGACCTCAACCAGCTCCCCCATCAAGTCTTCGTCGATATGCAATCGTCCGCCGGTATCCAATATGACCAGATCGGCACCTTGCGCACGAGCCTGATCGACTCCGGCCCGGCAGAGACGCACCACATCCGATCGAGACGCCTGCGCCTGGTCGGCACGAAACACCTCGATGCCGAGATCGCGCCCCAGTGCGCTGAGTTGCTCACCGGCTGCAGGCCGCCGAGGATCGGCCGCGACCATGAACGCGCGCTTCCCTTGCTCCTTAAACAGGCGAGCCAGCTTCCCGCACGTCGTGGTTTTTCCGGCTCCCTGCAGCCCGACCATCATCACCACGGTCGGAGGTGCGGAGTTGAGGGCAAGCCCGGCACGCTCGCCTCCCATCATGCCGGTCAATTCCTCCATCACGATCTTGACCACGTGATGACCGGGAGTCAGACTTTGCAACACATCCTGGCCGACGGCCTTCTGTCGAACTCGCTCGATGAACTCCTTGACGATCTTGAAGTTCACGTCGGCTTCGAGCAACGCGAGCCGCACTTCTTTGAGAGCGTCGGCAATATTCTGCTCCGTGAGCACACCCTGCCCACGAAGTTTCTTCAAGATGGTTTCGAATTTATTGCTCAGTGCGTCAAACATCAGATCACAAAGAAAGAGGCCATCGAAGCCTTGCGCCAGATCTCCGATCGCCTCGAAAAATCTAGAAAAATAGCAAACTGCAGTTTATAGAAGCAGTATCTGCAAGTCAAGGCGGTGTCTTTGATGCTCAAGTTATCGGTTTTGTTGACTTGCCGACGACCTTTCGATATGGTGCCGATGTATCGTTGCGGTGACCACCGTGCTCTGTTGTCAATGGAGGATCGACGCACCAGTGCGAAAATCACCTACGGTTCTGTTTATCTTTGTCATCATCGGCGGTCTGCTGGGCGGCATTCTTGGAGAAATTCTCCACATTATGGCGCCCCAGGGTACGATTCAAAGCATCTTTTCCACCCATTTTAACCCCGGCATCAATCCTCCCCTCACTATTGACCTTGTCCTGATGAAGCTCACATTGGGATTCAGTGTGAAGATCAACATCCTCAGCGTCTTGGGCATGTTCATCGGCGTGTATCTCTACAAGCACGTCTAGCAGGTACTTCGCGGCCTTTTTGACGGCTCAAGAAGAGACTCGCACAATAGACTTGCGAGCGATCAGACCGTTGTATCGAGCAGTTCACGGACACGACCGGCCAGATCTTCCGGAAGGAACGGCTTATCAAGAAATCCCGTGCCGGGACTGTTGAGGATGGTCGGTGTAACGAGATCACTATACCCGGATATCAGCAGCACTCGTAGAGAAGGCTGCATCATCCGCAAACGTTCGGCCACAACAATTCCTGACATCTCCGGCATCACCACATCCGTCACCAATATGTGGATCGGCTCGGTTAATGCCGCCGCCGTGCGCAACGCTTCTTCCCCGTTTGCCGATTCGATCACACGATACCCATACCGCCTCAGCGTCAGGGTGATAAACTCCCGTACCGAATCTTGATCTTCGACGACCATCAGGGTCTCAGTGCCTTTCACACGACCAGCCTCAGGTCTATCCCAAAAAGCGGGCACATGATCGACACGGGGGTAATACAGATGAAAGGTCGTCCCCTCACCTAGAATGCTTTCGGCAAACACATAGCCCCGACTCTGTTTGACAATGCCGTACACCGTCGCAAGTCCCAATCCTGTTCCGCAACCGATCTCTTTCGTCGTGAAAAACGGCTCGAACAAATGCGACAACACCTCCGGGCTCATCCCTTGTCCGGTGTCGCTGACGCGCACATGAACATAGTCTCCCTCCTCTACCACACGATGGCGCTCCAAAAATTCCGGTGTGGTGGAGAAATTGCGTGTGACGATCGTGACGGAACCACCGTTCGGCATGGCATCTCGGGCATTGACGGCCAAGTTCATCGTGACCTGATCGAGTTGCCCCTTGTCGCCGTTGATCGACCACAGATCCGGAGCCAAGTCCATTTTCAGCGTCACATCGTCCCGCAGAAGACGGCTGAGCATTGTGCTGATCGAATAGAGCGAGTCGTTGAGGTTCAGCGGCTGCGGCCTCAACACTTGCTTCCGACTGAATGCCAGCAGTTGCTTCGTCAACTCTGCTGCACGCTCTCCGGCTTTCAGAGATTCCGCCGCCATACCCGCATCAGGACCGCCGGGGGGAAGACGGCTCACCAGCAATGCACTGTACCCATTGATCACGGTCAGCAAATTATTGAAATCATGCGCCACACCACCGGCCAACCGCCCGATCGCTTCCATCTTCTGCGCCTGCCGAAACTGTGATTCCAACCGCTTCCGCTCCGTAATGTCCTCCGAAATATTCAAGAGGTACTGCGGCATGCCGGATTCATCCAGGATGGGAATTTTCTTCGTATAAAATATTCGATCCTTCCCCATCACACCTTGATGAGAATCTTCCGGTATATCCAAAGGACAGCGGGAGCCCAATACCCGTAAATCCTCCTCCAACATGGCATCAGCTTTCGCTTCATCAAACAGATCGTAATCGGTTTTACCGAGTATTTCTTCGCGTGAACAGCCGATACAGTCCTCACCTGCCTTATTGACACGTACAAACGTCAGTCCCTTGGCCTCTTTCACAAAAATCATGCTGGGCAAGTTTTCAACGACCGATGATATAAATGCTTCGGACTGCTGGAGGGCATCTTCCACCTGTTTATGGTCAGTAACATCGCGTGAATTCACGATCACGGATGGTCGCCCTTGGGCATCTTTGATCACATGCGCAATACTTTCGAGAGACCGCCATGATCCGTCCTTATGACGGAAGCGAAATTTCACCATACGAATTTGGCCTTGATGTTCGATGATCTGCTGGACTTGCTCCATCACCGTAGGTACGTCACCCTGATGGATAAACTCAAAAGCAATCCGTCCGTAGAGCTCAGGCGGGGCATACCCAAGAAGACGCTCGACCGAGGGACTTTCAAATAGGATGGTTCCATCAAGCGCCAGAATCGTAATGATGTCAGAGGAATGCTCGATCAGCGTCCGAAAGTGTTCCTCGCTCTCCCTGATCGCCGACTCAGCATTCTTCCTTTCCGTGATATCCCGCACGATAGCGAGGCAATATTCCCGGTCAAGCTGAATAATTCGTGGACTCACCTCAACAGGAAAGGTTGAACCGTCTTTTCGCCGATGCACAGTCTCGACAATGATCACTTGCCCATTCGGAGCCTCGCGGCATTCTTGGATTTTCTGTTTGAAGACCGATGGAGAAATAAGAGGATCGATATCTGGCACACTCAGGGCAAGCAATTCGTCTCGCGTGTAGCCAAGACTTGAATGCGCCCGCTGATTACAGTCCAGGAAACGCCCGGTGTCGGGATCCAGCACTTCAATGGCATCCGTCGCCTGATCCAACAGGGCTCGGAACAGCTTCAAGGACTCTTCGGTCTGCTTTCGCTCGGTAATATCGCGTACAAACGCGCAATGGTAATCCTTTCCTTCATACGACAGAAAGTTGACCATGACTTCGACGGGGATCCTCCGTCCCGCTTTTGTACGATGCACCGTGTCCAACACCATGGTACCGCGCTGCTTGGTTTCCGCCCAAAACCCAGGCCATCGATCTGCCGGAAAGTCCGGGTTCAGGTCATGCACGGTCATTCTGCAGAGGGCCTCTTTGGAATAGCCCAACATCAGGCAAGCCGTCTCGTTCACATCCAATACTCTCGCCTGTGGATCGATCCAATACACAGCATCCGTCGCACGATCGAGAGAAAAATGGGCGAATCTGAGTACATCTTCGGCCCGTTTTCGGTCGCTGACGTCAAGTAACGCCGTCCGCCATTGCGCCACGGGTGCCGAGCCGGTCCGAATCACGAGGCTTTCAAAATGGATCCACCGCTTCCCTCCGCTTGTTTCCCGAATCAGCACCTCACAGGTTTGCCGCAGGCCCGAATTGACGACATCCTGGCAATGTCGCCGAATGGTGTCTTGAGACTCTTGCGCAACAAGTTGCAGGAGCGGCTGCCCGATGAGTGTCTCGAAATCGGTCCCCAACAACATACCGGCTCGTGGCGTGGCTCCGAGGATCCTGCCTTCCCTATCCAAAGTCAGATGACCGACGGGCGAGAAGTCATGGAGAGTCACATGACGATCCCGCAGAAGCGCCAGATCCTCCTGAACATGCTGAAAGGTTTGACCCTGCCTGTGGAGTTTGTCCTGGAAGCCTCGAAGGGCATCAGCCAACTTCTGCAATCTGCCGATAAGAGGAGCGGCAGTGTCGCGTGGCTTCGCCTTCCGCGGTCGAGACGTCACGTTTCTTGGAGTACCGGCCTTCTCAGATTTCTTCTGTTTCTTCGGCACGCTCAATCCTCATTCCCGAACAACGGTTGCGCACGAAGTCTCCCCCTTCCCCTCTCAGCAATCTCACCTCACCATATAGTTATCTGTCCTAACCTACACCCTTCTATTTTCCTGGCAAGAAAATTCATTCCACGCACAGAATGGAGTCAGGCAAATCTTGAGGATCGAATAGAACAGCGTTCAGATGTTTCGTGCTCACGTAGAGGATACGAGGACAACCGCGTCAGGCTGGTTTCTCAGATGCTGCTTCCTCGGATGGGGGGACCGAAGGACGAGCCGTTCTGAAGTGGACCAGATCCTTGGAAAAGAGCACATCCAGAGTCCAATCCAACGCGACCAGCACTTTCTTTTCAAATCGAGGGAGTTTCAATAAATAGATCGTCCGCCACAGCCACCAAGCGATGAAGCCTGAAAAGTTCACACCGAGAATGGTCGCGACACCGGTCCGTTTTCCGATGGGCGCCAACAGCCCGATCGTCGAATACACGAACGGTTTCTTTGTGCCGCCCCGAACGGTCGCCAAGATATTCTGCGCCGCCACCTTTCCTTCACGTAGGGCATGTTGGGCCGTCGGAGGATGGGACTCTCCGGTCTTGTGATTCGGCACATGCGCACAGTCCCCTAAGGCCCAAACACCGGGCCAACCCGGAACCTCCAAATACTCATTGACCTGAACTCGACCTCGGGTTTTCGGGCAGGGCAATGTCTCCAACAACGGATGAGGACTGATTCCGGCGGTCCAAACCAACGTATTGGTCTGGACCGTTGTCCCATCGCTCAGCCTGACCTCCTGATCCGTCACGGCGGTAACTTTGCAGTTCGAATGAATTTCGACCTTCTGCTCCGTGAGTTTTCGCTGTGCATAGAGGCCGAGCTCTTGCCCCAATTCAGGCAAGATGGTGTTTCGTGAGTTGACCAAAATGATCCGTAGCATGTCTTCCCGCAGATGCGGGAAGAACCGCACCGCTTCACGCAAAAAATCATTCATGGCCGCAATGGTTTCCACACCGGCGAATCCACCGCCGGCCACAACGAAATTCAACAGCGGCGCGCGAAACGCTGTTCCGCATTCACAGTCAGCTTCTTCCAGATTCGCAATGAGACGGTTTCGCAGAACGATCGCGTCGCTCAATGTTTTCATCGTCAACGCGCGACCGGCTAAGCCAGGAATATCATAGAAGTTGGTCGTCGCTCCCAGGGCCAACACGAGGTGATCGTACGGCAGCGAGTGACAATGTTTTTCGTGCCCATGTGACACACCGACACGTTTCTGGACAAGATCGAGTGCTTCGACATCACCGTGAAAAAACGACACCCGCCGCAACAACTTGCGGATCGGACTCACGATGTTGGTAACATCCAAATCGCTTGCCGCGACTTCATGCAGCATGGGGGTGAAGAGGAAAAAGTTGTCGTAATTGACGAGGGTCACGTCGACGTCGGCCCCTCGCGCCAGGGCTCGTTCAAACTCTAGAGCGGCATACATGCCGCCGAACCCTCCCCCCAGAATTAAGACCCGTGGTTTGCCGTTAGCCATACGTTCGTGAGTAATTGTACCACCTTCCCGGCCAATCAGCGGATGGTGAATACCTGTGGATATTCATCGATCCCATGCTGAAATGCCCCGAACAGGACCAAGCCCGGCGGGTACGGTTCAGACCGTGGCCACCAGGGGCCCATATTCAGGACTCCATGTGGTACCTTATGCGAATGGTGGTAAGCCCTATCTGACCATATCCCACACACTTGGACAAAAGCATGGATTGATTGACCGACTCCTCACGCTTGCTTAGGATGCAGGGAAACCTACACCGTTTGCATATCAGCATGACTGACTCATCTGCCCCAATCGTCAAATTTGAATCCGTCAGGAAGGAATACGGCCGGTTCGTGGCGGTTCAACCGCTGGATCTTGCTATCCCGGCCGGAGAGATCTACGGATTGATCGGTCCGAACGGTGCAGGCAAGACGACGTTAATCAGAATGGCTTGCGGGCTCCTTGCTCCGACCTCAGGCCATGTTTTTATCGACGGCATTGACATCCAGCAGCGGGCCGAAGCGGCACAGCAATGTATCGGATATCTCTCCGATGTATACGCCCTCTACGAGGATCTCACGGCATGGGAGTACCTTGACTATTTCGCCCATGCCTACCGCATGCCGACCGGCGACATCCCGGGAAGAATCAAAGAGGTCATCTCACTCGTTGGACTGGAGGTCAAAGAGCATACGCTCACGAAAGGCCTATCCAGAGGTATGCGTCAACGGTTGGGGTTGGCTCGTGCGATCTTGCACCATCCGAAATTGCTGCTGCTGGATGAGCCCGCCTCAGGCCTCGACCCCAAAGCGCGCATGGAGCTACGGGACATCCTGTTGATGCTCCAAAAGCACGGCACTACCATCGTCATTTCGTCTCACATCCTGGCTGAGCTGGAAGGATTCTGTACCACCATTGGGATTATGGAGTTGGGCCGGCTGATTCGAAGCGATACCGTCTCCGCCCTCACACGGGTCACCGACAATAGGAAAACCCTGTTACTCCGATGGCTCAACAATGACCTTGAGGCGGTCAAGCGGACGATTGAACAGTCCGGAGGGCTCATCGATGGGAAATGGGATCCAGGGCACGCTCGCTGTACGGTTGACCTGACGGACGAACAGCTCGCAGACCTACATGCGGGATTGGTCCGTGCCGGGGTACGCCTGGTAGAGTTTGCGGAAAAGAAACGTACGGTTCAGGACGTCTATATGAATCTATCTCGACACGAGGTCATGTGATCGCTATCTGGAACAATCCTGAGTGGGTACGTCACCGCCGCGCGACCCTGCGTCCGGCGACGGCGATAGCCGTTGTCGCTGTCAGCTGGCTCTTGTGTGCCTTGACTGTCTATGTCGCTGACATCAAGACCATGATCGGCATTGTTATCCTCGCCCACATGGTCGGACTACCACTCTGGGTAGGGTCCACCTGCGGGAACTCCATCATGCAAGAACGAGCCTTTCAAACCTTTGATTTCTGGCGGACCACCAGACTGACATCAGGCGAATTGGTTGCCGGACAGCTCTGCGGCGTGCCGATCATGGGCATCCTTGCCGTCGGCTCCACATTTCCCGTCGCCCTCTTGTCGATCGATACCGGTGTCAATCCCGTCAATCTGGCATTGATCTATGTGATGCTGGCGCTATTTTGCGTGACAGTCGGGACCGGGAGTCTTGTGTTCTCCATGTGTGCGACCCCCTTCCGGGGCTCGCGAGTACTCACCTGGCTCATCGGATTTTATCTTGTCTCCTCCATCGTGGCTTTCGCCAACGGAACCGGCATGGGTTATGGGCTCTCCGTCATGACACCCTTCCCCTTCCTCGGCGATATGCTGGGGAGTGAGGCAGGAGCCATCAATTTTTCGATATCCAATCTTTCCATATCTCAATCGACTGTCTTGTTTGGTGTCATACCGGTTCCGAGCTTTCTCCTGGGTATCGCCATCAACCTCTCCTTCTCGGGGTGGTTCTTTCTCATGTTGTCACGCAATATCAAAAAAGAACGACATGAGCTTCGCCTGCTCTCCCGATGGCAAGCCATCGGCTTTGCGGTCTTTATCACCCTCCTGTTCCATGCCCTGGGAATCTCCTCTCGGCTGGAAGAGAACCCCGCAGCGCTCATGATTCAGCAGAGTCTCTTTTTGCTGACTGTCCTTATCCTCTATCTGATCGGCATCATCATGCTGACGCCGGCGGAGCGATTGCGTATGTGGTGGCAACACTGGTCGTCCGGCCATGCATCCTATCTCCATGAAGACGGATTTCCCTGGCCCTGGGTAGTGGTCACCGCTGTCTGCCTCGCCGGGGTGACCTACTTCTCGGCATCTGTCGGTGGATGGTTCTCTCCGGCCTTACTGTGGAATCTTGGCCTTGCCGCAGTCTTCGCAATTCGTGACATGACCTTCCTGCAGTGGTGCCTGTGCCGGAGCTTCAAACGGCCTCTGTTTACCGGAACACTGTATCTCGGATTGTACTACTTCGTGGTTCAGGTCCTGACCAGCACACTTCCGGACATCAACTCTATGCTCGTTCCACCGATGGCTCTTGACCTGGA
>Ga0224501_10001857_pt1 | contig 16505 bp, 15 predicted proteins | sample SF_Oct11_sed_USG_4_FD_169105 | JGI IMG/M metagenome (GOLD analysis project Ga0224501, IMG submission 169105) | Sediment microbial communities from San Francisco Bay, California, United States - SF_Oct11_sed_USGS_8_1 | ecosystem: Environmental > Aquatic > Marine > Sediment | place: USA... | reverse complement strand
CTTTCATCTGACATGGAATGGGTTGAGTTAGGTGGCGAGGGTGAAATCGAAACCTTCACACACATCGCTGTCAAACCTGCAACATTTCAGTCATACGATGACTATACCATCGCAATCGCAAGGCTAAAAGAGGGCGTTAGAGTGCTTGCTTGGTTGAGCGGTGCCACGTTGATAGAGACTAAAGTTGGAATGAAGGTTAGGTTGGTGGCTAAAACTACGTCTGAAGGCGTGCTTACATACGAATTTGTGCCCATCCAAAGATAAAGAACACTACCCTACGACATTTGGCAGTTGACTACTGTAAATCAAGAAGTTCTATGGCATTTAGGCCAAGAATCTTTTCCTTTTCTATCTCTGTCAGATAACGAGACTCTTTCACATCATCAACCATCATCTTTATACTTACTCCTTGCACAGCTGGATAATCGGAACCGAAAAGAACGCGATCCATGCCAACGGTCTTTCTAATCTTTTGAACAAAATTCTCACGAGTAACGACATATGTGACTGCTGCTACATCAAACCACACGTTCTCGTGATTTCTTCCCAATTCCAAGGCCTCATCCATCCAGATTCCCGGCATTCTGCTACTATAGCAACCCATATGAGCTACTATCACCTTCACTTCGTCAAAATCCTCGACTATTGACTCCAGATACATTGGATTTGCATCTTGAGAAAAATGAGGCTCTTCCCACACATAAGGATCACATCCAGTATGATACATAACAATCTTCTCTTTTCTCTCGCAAAACTCAAACACTCTCTCCACCTTTTTGCGAGCCTCCACGGGATTAAAGAATTGAAGTGTAGGAATGAGCTTTATTCCCTTCAAGTTGAGTCTATCTATCTCCTTTATCTTCTCCTCCACATATGCTTGGCTTTTAGACAAATCAATTGATCCAAAGCCAACAAATCTATCAGGATACTTTTTTACTATGCTTGCCACTGTATCGTTTTCTGTTCTCGCTACTTCAAGAAAAGTTCTTAATTCCTCCATGACTTTTTTTGCGTCCCAGAAATACATATCTAGGAGACGATTGGAAATCATCTCCTTTACGTGTGGCCTATCAAGATTATTGGGATCCACATCCAACGCCAATAGAACTCCGATCTCTACTCCTGCATTCTTCAACTCGGTCAATACGTGGTCCTCAGTTAGTAGTGGAAAGGGATGAATGTGCACATCTACAATTCGTTGGGACATTTGGGCAAACCGTCCTTTTGCACTTTTTTTTGTTCGCATGTAAGTTTTAGGATAAGCCCTTACTTCAAGATCTTGTAGTCGAGTGACGCTTGAAACTGTATTCGTGCAAAACAGCCAAGGCTTTTACGCATCTTTCAATAGACGGATAAACAGCGATTCCTATCTCTTCTAACTCCTTAGTCCACAAGTCCACCATATCTTTGGAGCCTAGTATGTGAAATGCAATGGGCTTGCTGGTGTCTTTTTCTCTAACCTCTAAAATCGCCTTTTGGATATCAAACGCAAAAAGGGGAGATGTCGGCAAAACACCTACAACACAGTCAACATTTTCATCTTCTAGGACCGCTCCTAAGGAAATTTTTAGACACTCCTCTGGTCCCACCGATTCAAATAGCATCTCGGTGTCCATAGGATTCTTAACTTTAATCCATGAGGGCAGATAGGACTCTAAATATTCTGCCGTCCTCCTGGAAAACTGAGCCACCTCCAAATCATGATTCCGACATTCATCTGCCGCCATTACACACCCCGCCCCCGTCATGCTCAAAATTGCAACTTTGTTGCCCTTTGGCAACGGCTGTAGAGCAAAGGCCTTCAGAAAATCCATCAACTCTTCGAAACCATTCACACGTATAATGCCAGTTTGTTTACATATGGCATCAAATATCTCATCCCTCACTGCCAAAGCGCCGGTATGAGATATGGCGGCTTTTATGCCAGCTTCTGTTCTGCCAGATTTAAGAATAAGAACCGGCTTTCTGATTACTGCCTGTTGAGCCGCTCTTAGAAATTTGAGGCCGTCCTTAACTCCTTCCATGTATATTGCAATGACTTTTGTATCTTCGTCATGTGTTAAGTATTCTAATGCTTCAGAGTCATTCACATCAGACTTGTTGCCGAGTCCTATAACTTTGCTTAGACCGAAAGGCTCTGCAGAAAGTATCCACCAGAAGGCAGCTGCGGCAAACAGACCGGTTTGTGCGACAAAGGCTACGTTGCCTTCCTTTAGATGTGGGAGTGGCACGAAGGATGTTGTGAACTTGTTAGTGGTGTTAAGAATGCCTGTGGTGTTTGGTCCGAGGACTCTAATGCCAGCCTTCTTTGCAATCTCTACGATTTCACGTTCACGCTTGATTCCTTCACCGCCAACTTCACGAAAACCTGAAGATAATATTACAACGCCCTTGACATCTTTCTTTGCACAGTCTTGCATGACTTGAGGTACATTGGCGGCGGGAACGATTATTGCAGCTACGTCCACTTCGTCTGGGATGAGGTCAACACGGGGATAGGCTTTTAACCCTGTCACTTTAGCTGCTTTTAGGTTTACTGGGTAGATCTTGCCTTTGAACCCTAAGTCTATGAGATTCAGCATTAGGAAGTGACCGAATTTGTTGGGGTTGTTTGTGGCACCTACAATGGCGACGCTCTTTGGTTCGAGGAGGAAGTTTATTCCATTGTTCATGGGCATTGTTATCCTCTTAGCGATTTGTATTTTGTATTTTGTGTGGCTACCTTCTTGGAAGGTAGTTAATATTGTGTTTGGTTTGATTAGAAGCCCTCTTTAAGCGTTAAGCGTCTCGATAAAGGTTTCGATTTGATTCTTCACTTGGGCCTCGTTGTAGTTTCTCCAGTCGGATGAGTCCACGTTAAGGATGAGGCTTGGCACTCCAAGTTTCTCGTAGAGCACTTCTTTTACGATAGTTTCTCCTATGGACATCATTCTGCATCCCCAGTTAGTAGGAAGGATAATTCCATTTGCGTGGAAGTCTTTTGCAAGGTTGAGGATGAGATTGATTCTTCTTTCGACGCTGCAGTTGGCGAAGTTTGGGAGATATTTTTTTGCTAGACTTTCTAGGGGTTTTGAGGGATCTAGGCTTCCAGTCCAGACGTGGGAGAAGGTTTCGGCGACGGTGACTGCGCCTAGGTTGTTTAGGTAATTGAAGAATTTCAGGTTGAACCACATGGGTAGATTGTCCCAGATTAGTCTATGACGTTCGTTTTGGATTTTGCCTATGCCGTTTTTCGCTCTTTCCTTAACTTCGTCTCGGAGTTTTTCGTAGAAGTTTACTGCTGTTTGGGTTGCGGGTATGCAGAGCATGAAGAAAACGGCTGAGAAGGCGTCTCGGGCGCCCATGGGCGCTGGAATCGTTCTTCTGTAGTCTTGGATTTCCAGCCAGAGGTTGCTTGTGCGATCTGATAGCTCTATGATTTTTCGTAGTCTGTTTTTGTCTAGTTTGGTGTTTGTTTGTTTTTCGAGGAAGGTGATTAATTCTTCTAGTTGTGACATGTACTGTTGTATATAGTGGGGTTCGAGGTTTTCTGCGTCTGCGCCGGTGATGTTGTAAGGGCTATCCAAGAGGTATAAGGGTCGTTTTAGGTGGTGGCTGAGGACTTGGAACCATTTTAGGTGGGTGTCACAAGCTGCTGTGGATGCTACGAGGAATGTGGGTTTTGGCATGCCTCCTTCTGGGAGTATGTCTTTTTCTGTTGTTAGGATGGAGCCGATTGTGGTTCGGGCGTAGCTGCAGAGGTCTCTGGAGTAGCCGCGTCTTTCTGCTATTTCTGCAAGTCGTACGGAGACTTGTCTTGCGGCGCATACAGAAGCGTAGTTTTCGGGCCATATGGGGGTGATGTCCATGGCTTGGAGGATTTCGACTGGGAAGGTTGAGGCGACGTAGGCGATGGGTTTACCGTCTCTTTCTGCGTTGTGGGCGTTTTGGTAGTAAGGTTGTATGTGGTTTTGGTAGAAGCCTTCTAATGTTTGTAGTCGTGTCATGCTATGGGACTCCCTTCACCATTTCTATGAAGGCTTCGATTCGTGTTTTTATGGGGGCTATTCCACTTCTTGTGTGTTCGTATTCGATGTTTAGGACCGGTATACCTTCTGCCTTGAGTTCTTCTGTCAGGAGTGGTGCGTCGAACATGTGAGTGTCGCAGAATTTTAGAAGAAATATTATGACGGCTTCGACATCGTAGTCTTTGATTAATTGTTTTATGTGGTTGAATCTCTCACGGTGGCTGTCGTGCATGAATGGAGATGGAATTTTGTTTATGTAGCGTTTGGCAATGGCTTCTAGGGGGTCTTTGTTTGCTTCGACGAGGTTCCAGAAGTATCTCGTTCCTGTGCACAGGTCGTCTGTTACTGCGATGCCGCCGACTGTTTCAGTTATGTTGAGGAGGTCTGGGGTGTCCATTATGCTTCCTGTGATTAAAAGCCGTACACCAGGTTTTGGTGGGTCTGGTCGGGTTGTTACTTCGCTTAGTAGTTGTTTTAGGAGTTTGTTGTGAGCTTGTTTAGTGGTCAGCATACTTGACAGGACGATTTCTAGGGCTTCTACGCCGCTGAGCAGGGGTGGGTCTTTTCTTCTTAGGTTGTAGACTTGTTTTAGAAAGGTTCTGTTTTCGTTGTAAGTTTTGATTGCGGTTTGTAGGGTCTTGTTGGTTATGGTGGTTTTGAAGTGTTTTTCGAGGGATTCTTTGAATCTTATGAGTTCGTAATAGAGGAATTCGGAGCTTTTTGGGGTGTTTGTGTGAGGGGTGTTTATGAAGTGGAAGTAGGGGATTTGTGTATAGTGTCTCCAGAGATCATAGGTTTTGCCGAAGTTGTCGCAACTGTTGCTGGTGACGAAGCCGTCTAGGTAGTTGTAGTCGCCTTTGAGGGCGTGGTCGAACGTGCTGCGGGCGAAGGAACAGGCATTGCGAGGGAGGTAAGCATCTGCCAGGGTCGTGGTGGTATCCATGCTTCCTAAGATTCGTATTGGTAGAGCGTTTATAGCAGAGATTATTTCTTCAGGGGTGTAGGTGCTGTTCCAGCCCACGACAGGACGTTTGTTTTGATTTTTCCAGGTTTTTGCGATGATGTGTTTTCTATGGAGCAGGTTTTTGAAGGACTGGAGAATCTGCATGACGGAGACACTCGTAACTTGGAGTGTTCATAAGTAGAGATGTAACTCTTAAATATTCATTTGTATTTGCAAGGCTGAATAAGCTTTACTTCTTTGGCTAATGAATGGGCGAGCAATGGAAAGTGAAGAGAGTATTTGAACGATTTAAGGACAAATTTCACTAAAAGACTGAAGCTATACTTCCAGAGTAGAGCGTTGAGAGAAACAAGAAATTGAAATTCTAATCAGTGAAGAAGCATACCTGTTTGTCAAGTATTTGAGGAATGAAAGGAAATATGGAAACCTAGAATCGCAGATTTTGGTAAGACGTGAATCCTATTGCGTGTACGCATTAACCAAGAGTTGCTTTTTCATCATTTAACACATGTAATTTCAGCCTTTGTATTCAATTGATGAAGTCTTGGTTTTGTGTAATTTGTCTGACTTGAGCCCGAGATGCGGAGATAAGTAAGTTGGAGAATGACCGATTCTACCACGGCTGTTCCTGATTTGAAAAACTCCTCAAGGCTCTGGGTGAAAGACTCTGATTTTCGGGTGCGCGCGCATACTCTCTTTGAGTAGTTGTGTTCAGTTTACAATAGTTCGTTCAGGTGGTGAAATAGCGCATCTCAAGCCTTCACTTGCTGGTCTCTTTCTAGTTTGAGTGTCCTAGTTTTTATCCATTCCACTACCTTCTTCTGATTCATTGTTTCTGATTTTCTTTGAGTCTTTGACTTTTCGGTTATAACGTTAAGTAGGTTTTCTGGGTTCAATGGTTTCATGATGTAGGCGTTTGCTCCAAGATTTAATGCTTCTACTGCGTTTTGTAGAGAAGCATACCCGGTGATCATTATTTTAATCATTTTGGGGCTTGTTTCTTGCATTTCTGTCAGTAGCTTTGTGCCTTCTACGTCCGGCAATTTGATGTCCAGCAACGCTATGTTATAGAATTTTGTTTTCGACTTTTCAATTGCTTCAGCACCGTTTTTCGCTGTGTCAGTGTCATAGCCCTTCTCCTCGAGAATGGAGCTTAAAGTTTCTCGGATGCCTTCATTGTCGTCCACTATCAAAATACTTGTCTTCTTCATATCCGCTTTTCACCTCCCTTGTCTCAATGAATAGGCAATTTCACGGTGAAAGTTGACCCTTGACCAACTTTGCTCTTTACCTCAATTCTTCCGTTGTGGGCTTCTATAAGATTTCTGCTGATAGCTAATCCTAACCCAACACCTTGGGATTTAGTTGTGAAGAGCGGTGTGAAGAGTTTTTCCATGTTCTCCTCTGGTATGCCGACCCCGGTATCCGTGAATGTAGCCTCCACGAAATTGCCGTCTTTTCTTGTCGAAATGACTAGTTCACCGCCGTCTGGCATAGCTTGCGCCCCGTTCAAGGATATGTTTTGAAAGACTCTTCGCAGTTGGTCTGGGTCAGCTTTTATTGTTGGGACTTCGCTGAAGTTTGTGGTGAGTGTTATATTTTTAGGAAACTTGAGTTGAGATATGGCGTCTTGGATTGATGAAATAAGGTCTATTTTCCTGAAAGCCGGCTTCTGGACTCTTGAAAAGTCCATCAGGCTTTTTACGATGTTGTTTGCGTATTCAATTTCCTTATCTATGATTCCAAACATCTTTTTTACGTTTTCATTCTTGGAAGATCCTGATTTCATTTTCAGGTAGTAAGACGCATTTTGTATAGCCGACAAGGGGCTTCTTAGATCGTGTCCAACCATTGTGGCTAGTTGCCCAATGGCAGTTAGTCTCTCAGATTTGACAAGCCGCTCCTGTGACTCTCTTAGCTCCTTAGTTTTTTCGTCCACCATATCCTCTAGGTGCTCCGTGTATTCCTGCAGTTTCCTTTCCATCGCCTTTCTCTCTGTGATGTCCCTGTGCATTACATTTATGCCGATGACTTTGCCTTTCTTTTTGTACGGACCCGCACTAATTTCGATTGGGAAGATTTCTCCATCTTTGTTTATTCCGTTTATTTCACACCTGAAGGGAAGTTTCTCTTCCGGATGTTTTTTTCTGTATTCTTCTATAAGCATGGCGTGGCTGTCAGGATGGACAAAATCCAAGAATGTTTTGTCTTGCAGTTCTTCATCAGTGTATCCATACTGTTTCTTGAATGCTTTGTTGTAGTCTATGAGATACCCTTCTTTTCCAACGTAAACTGCCAATGCATCTGGTATACTTCCATACAAGTTTCTAAGCCTTCCCTCTGATTCCCTGAGTTCTTCTTCCATCTGTTTGCGTTCAGTGATGTCTCTATGTATTATCTCTATGCCGATGACTTTGCCCTTCTTTTTGTACGTGCTCACGCTGATTTCGATGGGAATAATTTCCCCTTTTTTGTTCACTGCCCTTATTTCGTATACGAGGGGAAGTTCCTCTTCCGAATATTTTGTTCTATATTTTTCTAGAACCATGGCGTGGTCGTCAGGGTGGACAAAATCCAAGAATGTTTTGTCTTGCAGTTCTTCATCAGTGTATCCAGATAGTTTATTGAAAGCTTTGTTGTGATCCATGAGACGCCCTTCTCTTCCAACGAAGACGCCCACGGGGTCCTGTATACTTTCGAACAAGTTCCTAAACTTCTCCTCAGATTCCCTAAGCTTTTCCTCCACCGACCTCTGTTGAGTAACGTCGCTTGCAATACTCTGGAAACCGACAATTTTTCCTCTCTCTTCTACGGAACTGTCTCTGAACTCCGCGATTAATGTGTTCTTTTTGGTTTTGATTTTAATTTCTCCTTGAACAGATTTTCCCTTCGTCAGGTCGGCCAGATGCTCTCTCTTCAGTGGCCCGTATTTTTTCTGGAATAAATTCTAGTAGGTTCTTCCCAAGGAGTTCCTCCTTTTTGTACCCGTAGCTCAAAACGACATTGTTTACAGACGTGAAGTTTCCCTTGAGGTCAAACGTGACGACTCCACCAGGAAGACTCTCAACTATAAGCTTGTACCTCTCCAGTTCCTCTTCTGACTTCTTTTCCAGCCTTCCATGGTGTGAAATCGTTAGTCACCTCAATGACTTCTACTGGGTCATATTACCTTGCAAGTGAAGATTTCTTAGTTATATCATATTTAATCTGTATGAATCCGGAGTGTGTATTATTCATAACGTGCGTATTCAGATTTGGACAAGCCATGAATCGTTAGAGGGTGCATAGGCGCACAAACATCTTAAATTAGACCGAAAGTCTGGAGCTTGGAATGATTATTTTGTATGCTTGCTTTTCACCTTCGGGTTCCATTCGGAAGTATCTCATTGCGAAGTTTTCTGCATTATCTTCTTTTGCTGTTAGCCATCAAACTTTAATCCGACCAACCGAAAAAAACAACCAACCAACCGTTTGGGTTTGGGGTTAAATTTTAATCCTCCACACGAATACCACATTAATACCATAGTTATAAAAGATCAAATCGGTATACCACGAAAAAGCAAGAATAAACCGGAGATGAAAGAGGTAATGGGTGGAAGGAAGGAGAGATGTGTCAATTGCGGCTCAAAGAAGATAATAATCCACGGAAGCACAAAGAAGTGCAATACATGCGGCTACGAATGGAAGGGAAAACCAAAACGAAAAACAGACAAAAAAGAGAAAGTCAGATTCTAAGACTAGCCTCAATTCTTTTCGTGAAAACCATATATACTGAATATCCTCAGATCTTGAAACCATGAACTGGCTACTATTAAGCATAATCACAATAATCTCATGGGGCATCATGGGACTTATAGTAAAACTCGCAACCAAACACGTAAACTGGACACAAATATACATTATAACAAACGCCATCATATTCGCGGCCGCGCTACTCATCTACATCAGCCAGAAACCCACCATAACCATAGGCTCTCCCGGCTTCAACTACGCCTTAGCCGCCGGCGTCATAAGCACCATAGGAACCATCGCCTTCTACCTAGCCCTACAAGGAGGAAAAGCCATCATCGTCATTCCATTAACCTCCCTCTACCCAGTCATAACCGTTGCATTATCTTACCTAATTCTACACGAGGAAATAACACTCACAAAGGGTCTCGGCATAGTACTGGCGCTGATCGCTATCGTCCTCGTCTCAATATAATAACTTTCAACAAACGCGCAAAAACGCCGTGCAAACTGGTATATGCTGGCTTATCTTGAAGCCATGCGCGCCCTATGGAGATGATGCGGTCAAACGTGTGATTCCCTATAGAGCGGACCTCACACGCGTGCACACACGCTAGCTCTTCTCCCTCAAATACCTGTTCTCCAAAGCCTTCAGCAAGCCTGTTAAAGCCATGTTCACAGGCGTCTCGACCCCGTACTTCTCGCCATATCCTACAATAGCCCCACTCAAAAAATCAACCTCCGTCCTCCGCCCATTCTCCACATCCACCAACATAGAAGGCTTATGCACACCCCCTTTTTCCAAATATTCAGTAAACCGTTCAATCGCATCCTCACCGAAATCGTAACCATCTCTTTCAGCCACTTTCAACCCTTCCTCCAGCACCTTCACTGCAAGATCGCGGCTGAACCCGAAATCCATAGCCCTCTTCATCGTCTGCCTCGTCAAAGCACAAACAGAACACAAAGCAGCATTTAAGATCGCTTTCATCCATACATGCTTTTTAATATCCGATGTTCCCTCAGTCTTCAACCCACAATTCGTCAACACTTCAGCAATATTCTTAGTCGTCTCATCAGTCGTATACCGCCCACCATTGAAGGCACCAACATAATTAGGAGGCTGAAACCAATTCATCCTCGCATGTCCGGGGGTCTCCAGATTCCCAGCATAATTAACAACTACACGATAGGAAGCATCAACCCCCAAACTCTTAGCAATCACTCGCTCATTATCTAACCCATTCTGAAAACTGACAACCTTCATCCCAGTTTCATATACTGGCTTGAGCTCATCCAAAACGGGCCTCAGAAAACAAGCCTTCGTCGCAACAAAAACCATGTCAGGCTCAAACTCAGTCAGTTCAGCCATCGACCCCGCGGTTTTGCCGATCTCAACAGATAACTCCCTGATTCCAGAAACCCTCAGACCATCCCTTTCAATATTAGCCAAAACCTCTTCAGCAATATCTTCCACTACCACATCAACGCCGCCATTTGCCAGATGCGCAGCTAGTATTGTTCCCACTGGACCTAACCCTATAATCCCAATTGTCCGTTTTCTTGACATCGTGTCTTGTTCTCCAATTCGTTTCTACGGCTCTTACCTAGAACTGCATCTTAAGGAGCTTAAGTTATAAGAACGATTATTAAGGATTTATTTTCAATGGGAAACCTGCGGTGGAGGAAAGATGAGAGAACCCCTCTGGGTACCTTCCGAAGAACGCATAAAACAAGCAAATATCACTCGGTTCATCAAAATCGTCAATGAGAAGTACGATCTTGAAACTAGCTCCTATAATGAGCTGTATAAGTGGTCGGTCGAAAATATACAGGATTTTTGGGCATCGATGTGGGAATTTGGGGAGATAAGAGCTTCCCGCGAATATGATATTGTAGTCGATCGCTTAACAAAGTTTCCTAGCGCAAAATGGTTTATCGGTGCGAGATTGAATTTTGCTGAGAACCTTTTGAGGTATAGGGATGACCATTTAGCCTTTATATTCAAGGGAGAAACCCAGAAATCAGCCAAGATGACTTATGCGGAATTGTACGATTCCGTCGCATCTCTGGCTAAATCACTACGTGATTTGGGCGTTGCCCCAGGAGAACGTGTAGCTGCCTACATGCCCAACCTAATGGAGACAGCTATTGCCATGCTTGCCACCACAAGTCTTGGGGCCATATGGTCTTCTTGCGGTACTGAGCTCGGTCCAAGAGCGGTTCTGGATCGTCTTGGACAAATTGAACCTAAAGTCATGTTTACGGTTGATGGGCATCGTTATAAGGGGAAGACGTTTAGTGATTTGTCGAATGTGGAGAAAATTGCTAAAGGGATACCTTCGCTGAAGAGGGTTGTTGTAGTTCCTTATGTAGGCGAGAAACCCGATGTTAGCCATATTCCAAACTCCATGCTCTATGATGACTTCATTTCTCAGGAAAGACAAGTGGAGCTCCGGTTTGAGCAGATGCCTTTTAGTCATCCGGCATATATCATGTTCTCCTCTGGAACGACAGGTAAGCCGAAGTGTATGGTCCAAGGCGCTATGGGGATTCTAATCAACCACTTAAAAGAACTAATACTTCACACCGATTTGAAACGTCAAGATAAGATCTTTTACATAACGACTCCCAGCTGGATGATGTGGAACTGGTTATTGAGCTCCTTAGCCGTGGGAGCTACTGTAGTGTTATACGATGGCAATCCAAATTATCCCAATTGGGGTGCTATGTGGAAATTAGTTCAAGATGAAAACATAACGATTTTTGGGTGTAGTGCAAGCTACATCATGTATCTCAGAGGCTTGGGTGCCAAACCTGCCAAACTTTATGACTTGTCATCGTTACGAGAAATATCGCAGACGGGTTCGCCGCTTTCATCCGAGGGATTTGAGTATGTTTACCGAGAAATCAAAGAAGATTTGCACTTCAATTCTATTTCAGGAGGTACTGACATCAATGGGTGTTTTGCTGCTGGAACTCCTATTCAGCCTGTGTATGCTGGTGAGTTGCAGGGCGCAGCTCTAGCGATGAAGGTGAAAGCGTATGATGACAAGGGCAATTCTGTAGTTGATCAGCAAGCGGAACTTGTTTGTGAGGCTCCTTCTCCTTCAATGCCACTTTATTTCTGGAATGATCCTGACGGCAAAAAGTATGAAAATGCCTACTTCAGTGTTTATCCCAATGTTTGGCGACATGGCGACTGGATTATACTTCACCGAGACACGGGTGGAATAACTTTCTTAGGGCGTTCTGATTTTACCTTAAAACCCTCTGGAGTGCGTATAGGACCTGCTGAAATATATAACGTGGTGGAGAAATTTGAAGAAATTGCTGACAGCATAGTTGTAGGGCAGGATTGGAAAGGGGACCAGCGCGTTATTCTCTTTGTCAAACTTGTTCCAGAATTCCAATTAACGGAGGATTTGGAGAATAAGATCAAGAGAGCCTTGCGTCGAGAGGCTTCACCTAGGCATGTTCCAGCCTTAGTCATTGAAGCGCCAGATGTTCCTTATACGTTTAACATGAAGAAGGTTGAGAGTGCAGTCTCGAACATAATATGTGGAAGACCTGTTACGAACAGGGATGCTTTGGTTAATCCTGAATCGCTGGATTTCTATGAGAACATTCTTCCTGAACTTCAGAGAGAATAGACAGTATTGCGTGTGTTCGAGTGCTTGTCTGTCTCTGGGTCTAGTACAGAGGGGAAGGAGGAGAAGAAAGGGAAGTTTTGCTTCTTCATTAAAATGATTTCTGACAAACATGAATCTTGAAAACAGACTTTTCAACTGCTATCACAACAGAGAAATTAGAGCATTCAGCACTTCTGTTTCAAAATTGTACTGCTGGAGTTTTGATTTCCTGTGCACACTTAGCTATTTTATAATGACGAGTGGTTCTCCCTTGTTTACCATCAATCCTTCGGAAACCTTTACCTCTTGAACAACTCCAGCCTTTGGAGCTGTTATTTCATTTTCCATCTTCATAGACTCCAAGACGCAGAGGGTGTCCCCTACCTTCACCGAATCACCAAGCTTAACTTTCAGGAGAACAACTCTTCCTGGCATGAAAGCCGTTACAGTGTTTCTTTCGGCGATTGACTTTACAGGTTGTGTTTTTAATGTCGGCTGAATTGTCTCCATAATCTGTGAAGGTGTTCTTTCTCTCCTTTCATATTGAACTTTGAACAATCTATCATTTACTTTGATGTGGAATGGTGCATCTTTGTTGAATTTGTTGATTTCCACTGTGTGTCGTTTGCCATTGACCTTAATTAAGACAGGAGTGCTATCAGTGATTTCATTGGAAAAGTCTACTTTGTAGGTTTTATCGTCAACTTCAACCCGGTAAGGTGTCTTGCCCATGTCTAGTAGTCTAACTTCATGCTCTTTGTTGTTCACCAGGACTCTATGTTCCCTCACTGTTGACACTCCTTTCCAGTCACTTCATCTTGGTAAACGATGTCTTCTCACCATTCTCCACTTAGACATGTTTCGTGCCTTTCGCTGTGGAATGACAGCCAAACCTGTCTGCCTGTTTCGCAAATACTTAACAAGAACCGCAGACAATGCAGCCACTTCTTCTTCATCTTCATATTTCTCTTCTATTACTAGGCTTCCAATTCTCTCTTCAACAAAACGTGTGTGTACGTCTCCTCTTTTGAAAGATTCATCTTCTAGTATTCTCTTATGAAATGGTATAGTAGTCTCGACGCCTTCTATGTGATACTCATTCAGGGCATTTCTCATCCGCTGCAAGGCTTCACTACGATTCAAGCCCCAAGCAGCAAGCTTAGCAATTAACGAGTCGTAAAAGACAGGTATAGCATATCCACTGTAGAGCGCACTGTCGACCCTTATCCCAAAGCCTCCCGAAGGACGATACTCCGTTACAGTGCCAGGAGACGGCACAAAGCCTCTGTAGGGATCTTCTGAGTTTATTCGACAGTTGAGTGCATGTCCCCTCATCATTATGTCGTCTTGTTTATAGCCTAATTCTTCTCCGGCAGCTATCTTGATCTGTTCTTTCACGATGTCGATGCCCGTAACCATTTCGGTGATGAGGTGTTCGACTTGGAGCCTTGTGTTCATTTCTAAGAAACAGAAACTACTGTCCTTATTGACCAAGAACTCTGTCGTTCCCACGCTGGTGTAGTTGATGGCTTTTGCTGCTTGTATGGCTTTTTTCCCCATAACATTTCTTAATTCTTCAGTCATCATGGGAGATGGGGTCTCCTCGATTAACTTCTGATATTTTCTTTGGATTGAGCATTCTCGTTCGCCTAGATGGATGATATTTCCCTTCTTGTCAGCTAGCACCTGAAATTCGATGTGTCTTGGATTTCTTAGCATTTTTTCAACATAGATTTCTGGGCTTCCAAAGGAAGATTCGGCTTCTAATCTGGCGAGTTCCATTGCTCGAGGTATGCCTTTGTTGTTTTTGATGAGGCGCATGCCTTTACCTCCGCCCCCAAACACTGCCTTGACGAACACAGGATAACCGACCTTTTCCGCCACTTCTTCCACTTCATCTTCGTCTTTGACAGCGTCCATACTTCCTGGGATAACTGAAACACCTGCGTCTGCCATTATTTTACGAGCCATGACTTTGTTCCCCATCTTCTTTAGAACTTCGATGGATGGACCGATGAATTCAATGTTGTTGGATTGGCAAGCTTTGGCAAACGCTGGGATTTGTGCCAGAAAGCCGTATCCAGGATGAATGGCTTCGGACGCTGTATTTTTGGCGATTTTAATTATTGTTTTGATGTTCAGATAGCTTTGAGTTGGTGGACTGGGTCCTATGGAGTAGCATTCGTCTGCGTATTCTATGTGGAGGGCGTCTTTGTCTGCTTCGGAATAGACTGCTACGGTTTTTACGTCGAGTTCTTTGCAGGCTCTTATTATGCGTAGTGCGATTTCTCCTCTGTTGGCAATTAGGACTTTTTTGAACATGAGTTTCACTCTTTGTAGCGTGTGTGTAAGACTTGTTTTACTTTCTTTGTGATTTTGGGTCCGAGACCGTGAACATCTGTTGCCCACCCGTCTATGTTTATTAGTACGTTTAAAGGGGTTTGATAAGATTTGAGGAGGGCTGTAGCTTTTTCTCGTCCGATGTTTGGGAGGCTTGCGATGAAGAATATTTGCGCTTCGCTTAATGTTTCTGTTTTCTTTACTGGGTGTACTGCTGGGGTTCTTTTTTCGATGATTTGTTCTTGTTTGGCAGCTGTGTATAGGAAGTCTATTGTTTCTTTGTAGGATGTTGTGTGGATCATGGATATGCCTTGTTTTCCGAGGGCGAACATGGCCCCCCATACAGAGGATGGTAGGATTCTGCTGAATTTGTAGATGATTGGTAGATATCCTTCGATTAGGATGAATGGGTTAGAGTAGACTTCTTTTAGCTTGAAGAGTTGTTCAAAGAGATGTCGTCTGGTAAGGGTGTATACGAAGTCGTGGACGGTTTTTCTTTCGATGGCACAGAGGTCTGATATGATGTAGTCGCCCTTTTGAAGAGCCTTTGTCTGGATTTCGGCACCCGCCTCTTTTAGTCCTTTTAGGATTTTTGGGGCGGTGGTTGCTTCTCGGCTATCTATGATGATTGTTGGCTGTTCTTTTTTGTTTTTTTCTTTGATGTAGGGTATGAGGGTTTCTGTTCCTGACATGTACATCTTCAACTCTGTCATTAATTGTGTTTTCGCCTTTGTTTCTTTTTCTGTCAGTAAATGCTTTGAATCATTTGTGCGCACGCTTTAGTTTCTGTTTGGTCACTGTGCGGTGACAACCGTTGATTCACTATTTTCGAGGCTGCTTGTCAGAAAAATAGAGGGATCTCTGACTATGTGAAGCTGTCTTTGTTAGTATTTTGGGTTCTTTCCATTCTTCCCTGAGAATACTGTAAAGCAGTCCATCTCTCCATTTTCCCTGATAAAAATGGACTTACGGACCAATCCTTCCTTTTTGAACCCTACTTTTTCTAGAACTTTTTGGGAAGCTAGATTTCTTGGATTAGTTTCGGCTTGAATGCGCACTATGTCTTTGGACAGGAACAAGTAGTCAACCATGATCTTGACAGCCTCAGTGCAGTAGCCTTTGTTTCTTTCATCTGGAATCAATGTATAATCTATTGTGAGGAGGTTTCCTATGGGAAAGTGAGTTACAAAACCAATTTTGCTTCCATCTTTTTTCTCTATAATGAACCACTTCTCTTTGGGAGTAAGTTTATCATACTGTTTCTCCAGTTCTGTTTTCGACTCCTGTGAAAGAGGTTCATATTCACCACCAAACTCAGGGTTGTTAGCCCATTCTGTGAGTAGTGGTAAGTCTTCTTTCTCTACAACCCTCAAATTCACAAAGTTGCCCTTAAGCAATTAGTAACACCATTCAAGTTACTACATCACTTATATTTCTCTGTTATCGTGAACCTTTTTGGTTCTACTATAACATTTCTACATCTATCACTGTTTAGAGCCCTGTGAAAAATTAATGAGTTCAAGAGTAATGGAAAAGTTATTTAACGAATTTCGAACTTTTTCTCGCTCGGTCAACCAGCCATGAGCCGAAAGACATTAACCCCAAAATAATGACAGAGACTCCCCAGCCCACACTCATTAACAAATCACTTGCAGAAATCGTAAAAACCGTAAGTGGTAATATTGTGAGTGTTCCTATTGATACGCAAACAACGGCGAAAGGAAGCTTTCCTTCTGTCATATCTATCCACTTCCTATTTCTGGATGCATCAATCTTTTGGTGTGTGTCCATTTAGACTCTGCGAAAGAAGGCAAATACACGTTGTATATGTAC
>Ga0224501_10001856_pt1 | contig 16507 bp, 10 predicted proteins | sample SF_Oct11_sed_USG_4_FD_169105 | JGI IMG/M metagenome (GOLD analysis project Ga0224501, IMG submission 169105) | Sediment microbial communities from San Francisco Bay, California, United States - SF_Oct11_sed_USGS_8_1 | ecosystem: Environmental > Aquatic > Marine > Sediment | place: USA... | reverse complement strand
CAAACCACCCACCACACCAGAAACAAACCGCGCGCCACCCCAGAAACAAACCGCGCGCCACCCCAGAAACAAACCGCGCGCCACCTCAGAAACAAACCGCGCGCCACCCCAGAAACAAGCTTTTGACTTTGTGAGGCCATCCATGTAACAGGATGATCTTGTTTTATTTATTATTATCTATAATTATTACTCTCATTAGAACTGGTTGTCTATTTCTTAGCGTGGAAAAGGTGGAATATGAAAATTCTAAGATGACATGATTTTTTGGCCTAAGTGCTTCTGCTGTAGTTGCACAATATGGACACCTTTATACGATTATTTCTAATTTCCAGGGAGAAATGTAGACCTAAATATCTCAACAAGACCTCCATCCGAAGTGGTCTAAGACAGTGCGGAGACGTTAACTGCATAGGCAGAATTCATTCATTCCTAGAACAAATTGGTGCTATCAATTTTGGTTGTGGTAAGTCCCCCAAAGTTAGGTAGGTCGCCCCAAAAACAAATCTTTGGCTCTTTTTTCAAATAGACTGAGCACATGTGCTCAACTCCTGGAAAAATCGCAATTCACGTTCCTAGCCACACTATTGCGATCACTATTGGCGATCTACTAGGGTTTCCCGCAGTCAAATGATCGAGGCCAATGAGACTGCCTAGTTGGTGTCGTATCGGGGTTCTATTTCTGGTCAAAGTGTCGCTAGAAATCGTGCGTGGGGATTGTGCTAGAAGTCAGACTAGTCAGTCAGACCAGCTACTCGCAGGTAAATTCGGCCAGATTTCGTTTGATTATCGCCTCTGATGCGCTGGTTCTCATGAATTTGATTGTTTTTGCTCTATGATGATGAGTGCTCCCAAACTGACTCAAATAAGGTTTCAAGGCAGACGTAGATGATCATTCTGACTTTCTACTTTATAGCCTTCGGATTCCCAATCAACGCGCGCTTTGTAAGCGCGATTTGCGATTTTATTCAGCATGCTAGAACTGCCAGTTTTGCGCGAAACAGCTATCACTAATTTGTAATGCGATTTTTCACGTAACGTTATTTGCGATTTTCTCGCAACTTTGTATCTTGCAGCAGGCCCTTAAGTCATTCACATGATTTCGCTGGGTTGGTCATTTCGCTGGGTTGGTCATTTCGCTGGGTTGGTCATTTCGCTGGGTTGGTCATTTCGCTGGGTTGGTCATTTCGCTGGGTTGGTCATTTCGCTGGGTTGGTGATTTCACTGGGTTGGTGATGGATGATAGAATGGCTGGCATGAGAGGCCTAGATAACTGATTTGGATAGCCGGAATTCCTTCTGGTGACTTGAGTGACCATGCTCAAGGGTCTAGTCAAGCTCTTTGGTGCTTTGGGCTCAAATCCGGAGAACTCTAAACTAGCATCGGATGAGACAAGCGAACGTAGTAGCTGTTTATCATCTCAGCTCGCGCCGCTCACACTAATTAAGCCCGGTGACACCGTAGACAATACTGTAACGGATTGCGACCACTCTGCCTCGTTACATCACACCGACTCACTGAGTGAAGTAAGTACTGTTTCTACTTACAGAGCAAGTGGTGTACAGCCGATTTCCGGCGCCGGGGAAAACATCTAAAATGAAAAGCAAAGAAGAGGGACATGTTACCAGTCAGATGGCAGCAGATCTAGTAGGCATTGTTTAATGACTTTCATAGCTGCTGGGTTTTTTGTGACTATCTGCATGTAATTTGCGAGTGTTGCAAGTGATAATAGTACCAGAACATAGGACTAACTAAATATCAACTAGTTTGGCATTTCTCAGGGTTAGGCATTTTGTTTTTTGATCAATTTCAATTTGGTCCAACCAATGATGGGCGGCTTTGGATATTACATTGTTGGTCACTAGCAACACTTTCGCACCAATTTCGCAAGCATTCTGGGTGGACATCAACCAAGCAGTTTAAAACAGACTAAATTTTTCATTGGTAGGCTGATTCGTTTAGGAGATTCGAGATTTCCGAGACAATACTGAAACAAAGGAAAACCGGAATAGTATTTGGACTTCTGATTCTATCATGGCCTGATAGGAAGTTGTCTTCTCTTGAAGATATTAACCCATGAGATCACAACTGAAAAATAAGGACTCTGTGCAAAGACTTTCATCTCCGCGAAGTAAACGTGTTTAGAACATTGTTTTGTTTTTACAGAAACAGAGAAGGCGTAGGCCTAAAGATTGGTCAGTCTATAAAGAGGGGGTAACTACCGAACATGATCCTGATGACATGTTTGTGGCTCCACCGTCAAAGACTATCAAATCACAAAAGAAAACCCCAAAAGTGGATCCTTTTAGGTTGATTAAATGTTCGGAGTTCGGAGACAGTTTACATGTGAGTAAATGAAAATATCAAATGAATGTTCTTGAAACACCCTTTTTCCTACTGAGGTACACTGTGTCTAAGGCAAGTTTTTCATGACGTGTTATTGTCATGGTGGCATGGGTAGTACTGAGGTGAATGTTCTGATGCCTTCCTCGGGTTCCTGGTTGGGGATCAGTTAGTTAACTTCAGCCATCACATCACCCACTCTTTTCGAGAAGAGAGTGGTAGATCTTTAAACAGCTGATGAGTGGCCCGTATCCTCTGGGACCTCCATTATTTATACCGTGGTGATCCTAAGCCACGCTATCAAAGTGAAGTGAGAGGCTTTTCAAAGATCTGTACCAAGGATCAAGCCCGCCAGCACTGCCAGAAGTCATAACCCTTAGATTGTAATTCCACGCTTTTACGAAAGACGCCACCCCGCCCCTATGGAACATCCATTCTGTCACAGCTTTAGATATTGCAATGAGTGAGCTTTTATTGTAGCTCGCACATTCCCATTAATTTCAGGAGGCTCCATACAGGATTGAGGTAGAGGTGAGCGCCGCTGTTATCATGGATATTCATTCTCATCTCTGCAAGACTGAGGTGATCGGAATGTTAGGTGGTCTCTATGATGAGCAAAAAACCGTTCTACGAATCGTCAGGGCAGAACCATGTAATTCCTGGAGCTCCACCATGCACTGTGATATGGATCCAGGTAAATACACAGTCATGGTGTGCATGCGATTAAAACAAAATTGGGACGATTCGTTTGTTCTTGGCCATCTTAAGCCCAAGGTTTGTTATAAACCAGCAGGAGCTGGGAGTTTTGAGTAGCTCGTTGCTGTTTTGGTGCAAGATAAATACCAGAAAAATTGTAGGCACATAATTTATTATTATTTTGGGAGTTGCCTTTCCATGGCTAAATATTGTCAAGAAAGGCTAACTTCGCCTCAGTCACTGGTTGGATCATTTTCCAAATATCTTGCGGCTTTTTTCCTGCTGATACCCATCAACTGGGCATTATTTTGTTTCAGTTTCACAAACTAAAGCTGGTCAACTGATTCAAGAAGCCGGTCTGAAAGTGATAGGCTGGTATCACTCCCATCCTACATTTGCACCGGACCCTTCGTTACAAGGTAATGGTTGTTGGTAGAACTTTTAGCAACTTGGGATCTCATGGGATTCGCATCACTGCGGCAATACCCCTGCGGCAAACCTAGGTCCCGCAGAGGGTACGCTACCGTACCATTGACCTCTGTGCAGATCTGCCATCTTTCCAACAGCTTTTCAGTGTAAAAAGTTTATAAACTGCCGGATAATAAATAGTAGTAGTAAGTTAGCAACTTAGGCAGTCAGATTAGTCTACACTCAACACCCTGGCACTCTACACTACAGGCTCAGTCAGTGGGTCACTGACTGAGCCAGTAACCCAGTGGCTACTAGCTTACTGTTTGATTGACTGACTCACTTACTCAGTCACTGACTCAGACACTGACCCAGTCAATGTCAATATCGCGCTAATTCTAAATATTAGTATATTACTATCAGTATTAGGATATTACTATCAGTTTTACTTTCAGTCTCAATGTCTCTTCGCCAACGATTCAATGCAAACTGAAATTAATGAGCATAGCAGGTGTGAGGTTACCTGCAAGTTCACTTTACTGCGAGATTTGGCTTTCTAAGTAGTGGCTAGATGATTGACAAACCATGTGCGAATGGCAGATCTGTACGGAGGTCGGCGGTACTGTAACGTATCCAGTGGCAAGAATTTTGACAACTCCACGGCTATTTGTCGGAGTGCCTCAGTTTGTCGCGGGGGGGGAGGGCATTGCCGCGGCCATGCGTGTCCTATGAGATCCCATGTTGCCCTTTTTTTTCTTATGTCGTTTTTATCATTATGGTGAAACCGCCAGGTTGGATCCTTGTTTCTTCACCAATTAAGACTTAGCATGGAGCATCACGAGCGGGCCGAACACTCCACCTCATTGTGAGGCTTGTTTTTGTTTTGAACTTGGATTAAGGTGAGGAACTCACATTCACAGCGGGACCCCGCTGTGACAGGGATTCAAACCCCAGTTCTCGCGGGTGCAAGTTCAATGCTCCACGACTGAGCTATCGCGCTATCCACGAGTATGGATCACCAATTGGTTCGTTTTTTCACCCCTGACCCCGTGGGCAGTCGCAATGGGTTATGGCCTATGAGCAATCATACAGTGCTAGCCGCAATTTAAAGGGAGGGTATGCAACTCCGGATTTCTTGGATCAACTTTTCTATGCGTTGTTTTTGCTATGCTATCTTGTGGAGTTGATTGCCCTTGAATAGAAAGAAAACTGGCTCATGATATGATTGAAGTGACTCATTCATAGTGGAGGTTTATTTAACATCACAACTAAACACAGACTCTCTCTGGCCCTGTTATTGGCAATTGCGCATATCAGCCTATCAATATATTCATATATGCTTGAATGCCATTAGGGCTCTTTATGTCCTAGTAATAATCCTCCATTTTAATGAAAGTTATGATTTCCTTATCATGGTTAGCGATACGCTGCCTTACATGATTTAATTCAGAGTAGTTGCATGGTTTGTCAGCTTCCGTCTGTTTTATTCTCCAGCCTAGTAGATTTTTATATACATTTTCCTCCATGTTTGTAACTGTTGCCTAAACTAACTCACTTGATCAATTACCTAAGCCTCAGGCTTGGATTTTTTTCTCAATTTATTATTTTTGAAATGTCCTAAAAAGATGGCTACTTGAGATCAATCACTGGTGGAGCCAGACTCCTATTATCATTAAGATTTTCCTTCTTCACTGCTAAATAATTTATTTATGTGAGAAACTCATACTGACAGTGGAGCCTGACATGACCGACTCTCAAGCTAGTGATCTTTCAATTTTCGGCAAGACACACTTGACACATCCCTGGTATGTTCTGTAGATATGGAATCTCAGGGAAAGTTCCAAGATTGGTTTGCGAAAGGAGGGCAGAACTTTGTTGGTATAATCATAAGTCCTTACAATGAAAAGGAGCAGAGTATGGTGTCTGAAATTCGCTGCTTCACCTCACTAAAGGGCACCACAGTGAACTCAGAGTGTAAGTCATGTGCAGCTCTGCACTCACAGCACTGAAACTACCTGGTGCTCTGCTTCTCTCTGTCTGTCTGCCTATCCTATAGTCCTAATCGAGTGTGTTAAGGCGTGTTTACTTCTTGTTTCTTATAGGAAAACTGCTCGGGGCTCGTACGCGATCGGTTAATTGACCGGGTCCTTTGAACAAATTATGCTACCAATGAAAACCATCTGACTTCATGCTGGTCTTCTTGAGCCAAACAGATGTCCAAATTTTTCCATTTTTTAATTTCCCTTCGAAGTTTTAGTCAGCCTGTTTGTTGACTGAGCTAACATCCGGCTAGTGTTCGACACCCAGCGGATATTTGAGAAATCTCCTCGAATATCTGATGCCTCATTAATCATCATCCACTGCGCTACTTTAGATGGAAAAGGGGCTATTGTTGATAGTCGATTATTGACAACAACTACATATAGATCGAGCATATCAAGTAGTTCGTGAGTTTGTAACTCACTGATTGTGATCCGTTCGATTCTTGTTTTGCCATACTTCGGGATACAACTCTGAATACCATACTGACCCACACATTGGCTAATTGTAGGCGTGCCATATAAGTTTGATCACTCGTTGGTGAGCACTAAGGATAGTCTCGGTGACCTGCAGGTGCTCGTACAGAGAATAGGCAGGCTTTTAGACATGTATAGTCAGTATGATAAGTGCTGGGACTTGTCTGCCCCGTATAAACCTCACACGACAGTAACCGCACTAAACAAGGTAAAATAATTTTAACTCGGGCTTCGGATCATAAATAAGGTGTAAGAGTCAAGATCACTCCACGGTTTTAAAGATCCACCTCTCCTTACTCGAGAAGACTAGCGGCGTTTCGACAGGTGATGTGTAATCAAATGGCATAAGTTCACTGATTCCCCAACCCAGAAGCTGAGGGAAGAAACGGAGAACCATCTCAGTACCATCCCTCGCCATCACGACAATGACAGGCCATGAGAAACCTGCCTCATCAATTCTAACTTGAGCCGTCTCTGTCGGTGACTCTTAGCTGAGCTATTAATTCGTCTGATGTTAACAATGGGCAGTAACAATCAGTATTACAGCCATGTAAAGCACCATTAACCACGACTGCTACATTGATTGACATGACTCACATCAATGCAGTAAAAGTCAAACTGTCACCACTTTTGAAAGTCTTCAAAAACAATGCCAACTACGCAGAATTTGGGTTGGATAACCTGACTGTTGTCCCGAGGTTTTGCTAAATATTAAATACCGAATCTGACGGGAAGGCCATCTGATCAAAGCCTGTTTAGTTTTGTTGACAAGGATCACCATGTCCTTTGTATACTTGTAGATGTTGGAGTCAGTTGGACATTATCTAGAGTCTGCAGAGACTCAGGTCTCCACGTCTATGATATTAGAAGACATCAAATATGTTGCATTAGCGTTCTGTGAACGACAAAAAGTTTAACTCCGGTTTAATGAGAAAATGGCTTATTTTGGATAATAAAATCTCAAAATTATCATACTTTGGTTAGATATACTAACACCGTATATATCACTAGCCATCGGTTCCCAGGTTGGAACCAAAACTACAATTGGGCTCATAGAACCTTGTTTTCAGAAGAAGCTAGTGTTTAGTGGGATTTATGTGTGGGCGGCTGATGACTGCAGAAACTGCGTGATTATCACAAACCCGAATCATCAATATATTATGGCAGTGTCTTAAATAAGCATTCAGTTCTGACCTTTTGTATCAGATTATTAGACGTGATTACATCAAGTAAGACGGCTTAACCAGCTCAATTAGGACTGAAACACCTGGGCGTACTCCCCCTCGGTCTGAGAAAGCCATAAAGTATCTTCTGTCATCCTCAGTCATTCGCGGCAGGGATAGTGCATAGTAGGATAGCTTAGTGGACCATGTTGTAAACAAGGATTTGCCTTAATAATGTCATCAATGTGAAATAAAATTAACCTAACCTAAAGAGCGCTGGGTTCGAAACGATGAGACCCTGTGTTTGAATTACTAATATAAAACATGAGCGCGCATTAATTCTAGCTCACACACGAGTATCTAACCCGACCGACCCACCATAATAGTGAAGCCGTCACGAGAGAATGATGCCCTGTTCAGTCGCGTTTTTGCCAGGAGGCAACAGTTTAAACTTGGTACCGAGGTAATCAGATTTTCTGGTTTCCTCTCACTCTTTTGCTTGGTCATTCATCAACTAAATTCTGCAACAATCGCGAGGCCAATAAACTTCAGCTCCATGTCCAGATGTTTTTGCCTTTTCTGTGAGGCCCGTTTGTTAACTATGCTACCAAGCAGTAGTCGTTTGACAGTTCACATATCTTGAAGATGTCCTCGAATGTTCGACCCCTTGTCTATGGTCATTCATCATGCTACTACTGTACACGACTGTACACGATTGTCGGCGAGGCGATGAGACTATGAACGACCTCATATAAACTGAACTTTTGCCCGCTTTGGTTTACTTTCAAGTTTCTTCGTATTCGAAATTGTTTGTTTCTTATCCCATATGAGACATCAGGTCTATCTAGCAGGGGCTCTGAAGTTGATACAGCTCTTGTTTCGCTAATGGTAGGAAATTGGAGACATCGAATGACAAAACTTAGTTCCGCTCTTTTCTCCAGTATCAAACACACGCTAATTTGCAATTATGGTTTATTTGAACCCTATCCTGTCAGAGCATCACTAGCCAATAGGATATAAGACATAAAACTTATGCATGCTGTAGCTTGTAAAACAAATCAATATTTCTGAACAGTTATCTACCGACCAAGCAGGAGTTTATCCACTGTGGTATCTGATCACTGATCCTAAAGGAAACTGACTCTTGTCACGATGTAAAACGTAAGTTTAGCGGTGCAGTGATTGCTTTCAGTAGGTCTGGGCGATAGCAGGATAATTCCAAGAGTAGAGTGCTATTGACATAATATCGGAAGATCCTGGGTTCGAGTGCTAGTCATGCGGAACACTCGTTGTGAGAATGAGCTCCTCACATAATTCCTAGCTCCTACCGCTCCACTCCAGCAAGCCTCATGCTTAGGAGGTCCATAAAATGGGATGGCCAAATGCCTGAGTACAAAAAGATTGTTTTATGATCCTTTAAATGGAAGACTAGAGGATAAAAGGGTGCCTGAATTTCTATGTTTTCTGTGACACTTCCTAAGCCGCAAAATAAGCACAATTATCTAAAGTTAGAGATGTGGTCTTGACCTTTTAGGTCGAGATCACATCTCTAACTTTGTGATGACGCCGAGTACCACAGAAGTGCAATGGTTTTATGATTCTTGCCACTGTCTGATACAGAAACAAATCTTAAATCCATCTTCTTTTCCATTGAGGTCTTATAGAGTGTATGACTACCCACTTCCGCCCTTGCGTTGTCACAATTTTGTTTTTGATAAGGTTTTAATTGCCGGATGTATACCTTTTCTTCTGGCAGTCCTGACCTGTAATGGCCTAAACTGGTGCCTGTCTAAGCAGGATAGCAACGGTAAATGATGACAAGCCATTGTCTGATCATCAGCTGGATGACAGGGATAGCTCAGTGGTAGAGTCCTGAGCTCACAACCATGAGAACCTAGGTTCAAATCCCAGTCTTGGGGGCTCTCGGTGTGAGTGTGAACTCCTCACAATATAATCCTAGCTCAAAACAAAACAAGCCTCACTCTGAAGTGGGGCATTGATATTGTCCCGCTCATGGTGCCTCATGCTGAGCCGTACCGGTCATCATCATCATTGGCAGGCAGTCGTGAAGCAATTATGCCTGTTCTCATGCGGATAAGTTCACTGATTGTCTCCATTTGCTTCTTTGATGTGGCAGTTTAACCCAGGAATCCAGCTCGATGTTCCTTCGCTTTAGGTTTCCCTTGTAGGCCTCTCTTCTTGTGTCCATTTGACAACTGTAGCAACAGGATCTGTCTGTGAAGAAACCGTGCCGGTAACTAATACAAAAAGCAAGTATCTAACAGAGATGGTCATGATAGCTCAGCGGGAGAATGAATGTATCTCTCTGTCTGTCCTCTTCGTAGCCCGGGTTCATTTCCCGGTCGGTCGTGACAGAGTATTTCAAGGGATTTTCCCTTGCTGACCACACTCTGGCCAATCCGTCCTCAGCCAGCGTGGCAGAAAAATGGCACAATCTCCCCTGTTTCGCACCACACAGCCTGTAGATATTGAGTGTGAAGGCCTACATTTGATCACGAACAGACAATGGCTAAAAAGATATCTTACTTGGCAGCTTCACCATAACCTGGATAACATGGAAAATCTAACCCAGCCTTCTCCTTATGCCCGACCACTACATGACTTTCTATTCCTATACGATCACCAGGCACATACATATTTATGTCAGATCCGTGCTGGTACCACTACTATATTTATTACCTATCATGACACTCAGCTCTTGTTTTAATGGCTGACTGAGTGGTGTTTGACCCAAACCCATTGACATTATATTAAGAAAGAGCCCTGAGAGGCTTAGGGTCCTGACCTCACCAAGCCGTGATTTGTGAGTGGAAAAACAGGAAAGAGCTATAATTATCATACATGTATTTACTTGAAGCACACCCCGGGGAGCAGTTTTTTCGTAACTATATTGTGACATTTGCCTAGTTGGTCTATAGATCCGCATGTCTATCAATACAGTAAAACATGGGCTTGATTCTCACTTCATGAGAGGTTTCGAAATGCTATAGCGTGCGTAGCAATTTCGCGTGTCAGTGCACCGAAAAAAACCGGAAATAATTAGCTTATATGGGAAATAAGACTCGATTGGTCGAAGTATTTTCCTTGACACATTATTGACAGATGGTCTCTCGAAGGAATTGGTTGCAAAAACATCATGTTAAGACAAATTTGCCTTGTCCAGACAATATCTAGCATCCATAGAAATGCACTTTTAATTTTACAGCTAGGACATCTGATGTAATTTTCACGTCATTCACAAGAATTCTGGCCATCATGTGGGCTAAACATACTAATTTACATGACATGTAACAGGCAGTTTATGTAACTACTCTACATGTTTGTATATTTGCATACTACGCATTTATATTTAATTTTCTGTTATAGAATGGCCGAGGAGAACCATCCAAGTAAATCGTTCGGCTGCTATAGATATTTCGGAGTGCGATCCCATCTTCATCATTTTTATGATTATGACTCAGATGCGGATCAATTAGAATTGCTCACTCCCCGCAAGGACAAACGATGTTCACCAATTCTATGGAAGATTATTCTCTGGTTTGGGGTAACCTTCCTCACCTTTGGTGGGGTTTTGATGCTAATCAGCCATTTTGGAGAAAGGAGCTCGCCGTATGAAAACACGATAGGGGATGGGCGATACGCTATTTTAGACAGACGCGCATTGACTATCAATAACATACTGGATGCATTAGGTATAGTGGGAATTGTTATGTTTTGTGTAGGAGGATGTTTGGTAGTTGTGGCGGTATTGCTACAGACTGCCTGTAATAGATATTGTTTTGAGGATCAGGTTATAGATGGTAGTAGAAAGGGTACGAGCTCTATGCCGAGTATATCAGGTCCAGCGCCTTATCTGGAAGTGGTAGAAAATGTGCAACCTACTCTGAAGCCACCGCCGGATGACTTATCAGAACGCGCCTATAGTAAGCCAGTGACAAATGTCACTGAGTGAGGAAAGGCAACAACTCATATCAAAAATACATATTTATTTCACTATAGACAGTGATCTTAAAGATCATAAAGGCGATGTTTTGTCATAATAACAGTGATATATCTATATGACACTGGTAGTAAGAAGCCAAATACAAGATTCATGCCATCTACTTTGTTGTCTTAGAGCTTTACAATAACATGGAATGGCAAATACGTAATAAGTATAACAGTTCACAGACTCACACAGTGAGAAATGGATTTTGTTTATACATTAACCCAAGGCAATAACGGAATGTGATAAAGTGGGCTTTAGATCCATTTTTGTTGGTGATTATAGATGAATGATTCCTTACTAGGCTTCTGAGGATGATAAGTTCCTACAAAATACAATTATACAATGTCACCCTTTATGGTATAACTAATACGTTTGAAGATTTTGTTATGGTAATTTCTGCTTGTTTAGTAGCAATAAGGATTAAACCAGTGCCTTAGAAGATCACCGCTGGTGTTCGGGGTTAGCACACTTGGCTTATGGGGAGGCACCCCGAGCTTAGGGGGCTTAGGGGTAGGCACACTGTGCTGAAGGCAGAGCATGCTGGGGTTGGAAATAGCAGCTCCTAGTTCAACTTCCTGTTTGAGTGCCTTGTAGGATTCTGATTGTGAATGTTTTTACAAGATGCGCAATAGGCCGGTAACTGGGACACACCACAAAAAGCAGCCTCTGCCTCAGTAACGTTCGCAAGATTTGTTTGAAAGTAAAAAAGTCGGTTAGGTCGAGAATGTAAGGAAAATTAGCCCTGTACATGTACATTGGAATATTATTGGTAAACATTTAAATCGATTATGATTTGTGAGGCACTTAACATGCCTAAATAAGCGATATTTAGTACTAGTCTCAATGAAAACTCATACCAAGAGTCAAACTAAAACATCAGCATGTACTGGATGAATTCTGACTCACCAGGGCCTGGTATAGCTTTATCGCCAGATACGTCATGCCACCTGCTACTGCTTGACACAAACATGGATGATGACATATAGTGCTTGGGTGGTCCGGCATAGTCTCTCAGATCATAAGCACCTGGTCCCGGGGCCACTGGTGGTGCTGGCATAGGCATCGCAGGTGCTGATAGGCACAGGTAATGCTTTTTCCTATAAAATACAGCTGTTATTACGCTTGGTGAAGCTTCTCTCAACCTATGGGCATCAACCATCAAATACTGCCCACTAGAGCACGCCAATTAAGTATAACTATCGCATTTTTGACACGAAGTACTTGATCAAGCTTGGGCTTTTAAAGTTAATAGGTTTCCATATAGTATAATGTACGCACATTCCCGAACAAGAGGAGACACACTTACGGGAATAGAGTTCTATTTGCTGGATCTATAGTTTCATTCGGTCGGTATGCACCCGGCCCCGGATTCTACAATGAGGATAGGAAATAAGGACAAATTATAGAAGACATAGCATGATGAGGGAGACGTGTTGCTAGATGGTTAGAGCAATTCCTACGGGTGCTGAAGGTCCCAGGTTCAAGACAGCTTGCATATGACATCTTTCAAAAACTCTCTCTGTTTAGACCCGGGGAAGGTGAAGGTGGTAAGGAAAAGGAGCGGCACCCACCTCATTTACACCATTATCGAAAAAGATTGAATCAGTATAACAGCCACTTCCTCACACAGCCATTGACTAAGGGATAGGTTTTACTTTTTTATACCATCATGGTCTCAATATCGATTAACTGTTTCAAGTATCTGGGTTTGCACTATAACTTTAGACTATCCTACGCGATTTTAGTCATCATTAGAGCGAATTGGTATTAGTTCTCTGACCTTCCTCTCACGGAGGTGTGTGTGAGACTGTGATTAAACCAAGCCTACACAGAAATCAATAGACTCGAGTGTAGCGTGTAAAGCTTCGAGCATATTGCTCAATAAGCTTATCAGGAAATAACATCCACCACGACAGCAATCTATTAGTGACACTATAGTTAGCCTGTACAGTGCAGTGGATGGCCATCAGAGACTTGTGTTCCTATTATTTAGAGTAGCCAGATATTTAACTCAGGATACATCAGGGGGCCTTCGTCTACACACACCTGTTCCCTTTAGAGCCCTGTCGGTGTTTTAAGCTCAGTTGCGAGCATCGATATGAATATATGGATGTGCAGTCGGTTGACCCTGCAGATAGTCTCATTGAGTTATGAAGTCATCTAAACAGACCAGGTAAATTAAACTCGCTCTTTATTTGATAGAAAAGGTAGACAATTCCTCAAATTGAATATTAGTATTACGGGAGTTGTTTCCCCTTTGACATAATTTGTGTAATAGCTAAGTAGTAGAGCACTGGACTCGCAACTCTGAGAACCTGGGTTCGAGTCCCAATGATTATGGGCTTCCGTTGTGAATATGAGTTCCTCGCATGAATCATAGCCCGAACGAGTCCCACTATGAGGTGGAGATAGGCCACAACTGGTGAAACAAAAGTATCTGACCGGGCTGATTCACTATAACACAGAAGACATCAGAGGGGAAAACAACCTTCTTTTGTATGACCGCTATCGGCGATACCTCAATAACATGACCCCACTCACCTGATTCTTCCGGAAGAAATTCCTGTCTTCTGTCACTTTGAAGCTCGACTGGTGCATTTTGGGGTCTGGAATCAGCTGCGAGTCTCTTATTTCATACTGGCCTATATCAATATTAAACATATAATGAATAGCACCAAAAACAAATCAATGAACTGGACTAACTTTAGACATATAGTATTATTATACTGTCAATGGGACTGGCCTGTAACCATGGCCACAACTTTGTCTACATGTATGTTAAATATAATACTAGTAAGTGCATCTGAATATAGGTACTGCCATTTATAGAGTTATCCATCCAAACTCTTTGGTGTCATCATCAATGAGAACAATAACTTGGTCTACTGAACTGAAAAAATCTTTAACTAGAACAACTGTTCCAATATATCATACAGATTGGATGTACAGATTAGATACTTCCAGCCCGCAGTAGATGATTGGAGTTTATTAGGACATACCAGGTGCTGGGTTTCCTCTTCTGTCTTCCAGACCACCTCCTTGGCTTCTGTTGGTACGAGATTTGAAAGCAGCTCCTGCACTCACATTATTTACTTTGCCTTTAGGCATTGAAATGGGCTAAAATTATTACAAGTACAAACTTGTTAGTATACCCTCTTTATCTTCTGGCAAGAGCTGTAAGGAAATTGGTCTACTGAGTCTTTCGGTTCGACGTTTCCCAGAGTGTGGGAATTAGGAGATTCTCTACTGGCTTTTGTGTGCTACCCAATAAGCCACTACCTCATGGCTGCATTATCAGTATAATCATCCGCATATTATAGAGTTACATAAGTTAGTACTACGCATATAAAGTGTTAAATTATATATGTCTAAATGAAACGAAAAGAAACGAATTGGTTATGATCAGTGATCCCAGCTCTCAAGAAAATAATTCACCCTTTTCCATCTCTTGTTTCTTTATCGGTACAAGTTGTTCAGATTGAAAACGTGGAAAGTGATAGCAGGCATGTTAGCTGTGCCATCCGATAACTTTCAGAGTTATCATTCCTTATTTTGGATCAACCAATCATAAAGATATTCAATATCAATGACTAGCCCTCCCCTTCATTGTTGTACTTATAGCACAGCGAGGCAATCAGTGGCTGATAAGTAATTGCACCATACCTCATAATCTGTAGGTCCCGGTAGAATGTGTTGTTTGTTATGACTCTGTGCTATCGGCTGGTGAAATGTACTAGTATTGCCTCTGTTGAAATCTGATTTACTTTGCAAAAGGCTTGGCATGGCATACTTTCCAGCACCGGGACCACTTGCCACTATTATACGGCTCACTCTCCGATCTTTTGAGACTAAAGCACCATAGCCTTTTTTACTAAATGAAGTTGATTGTGCATCAAACTTTCCGTGACCTCCATATGATCCTGGTCCAGGGTTTTCATTCTACAATAAACAGAATCATCATGCACATAGCACCATATGTTCATGTCAATGGCCTTTTTAGACCAGACAGTGGATAATAAGTTGATAACAACCTTTGATTGTATAGGTTTGCAAAATGAGTGTAAGGATATAACTTTTTTAAAGTAAAAATTTTACTTACCAACACACTTGAGTCAAACCGCTTTGATCTGCTGTTAAATCCTTTTCTATCAGAATTATCGGTGACAATAGTTTGGTATTTTGTTGGAATAGATGATGATGCCGCTACCACTCCATGACCTGCACTCAAAAAAAAACACCCAGCATGTTAATCAGGCACACCGGTAACAAATAACACCACAATTTTTAGGACACTACATAACGTACTTGTAATGATCATAATAGCATTTGGTCAATCAGTTACTGGCGAATTTGTTCCTTTTAACGATATTGAGAGTGTGAATGACTCACTTTGTCATTGACTGAGTGACCCGGAGGCCGAAACCGACACTGACAGTTACAAAGAGTGACGGCAGTCACACTCACAGTCAATGAGTCACACACTCAGTCACTGAGTCAGTTGAGTGATACTGGCGGTTCAGATCCCAGTGCTAGTGGAAATGTAAGTTGCTGACACTCTCTATTTACAGTAGACAAGGCACTACAAAAGCATAATCATACTCGACCGCTGAAATATACCTCTGTGAAGCTTTCCAGCGTAGTTGGCGTGAATTCTTCGAAGAACATCTTCATTTACCAGCTTTACACTGTCCACCATGATTGCGTTACTACGGAGACCCAATAACTTCCGATTAAGCTCCCACTCGTATTCGCTTCTCGACCAGAAGGCGATTATTCATGCTCGTTAACAATTGGTATTTATGCTAATATATTCCACTCGAGAAAATTATTAAAAACTGGAGAATATCCTAAGTAATTTTTTGTTACTAAATACTGGGCGACTGGTTACCGATAATATGTTCTCAGATATATTACGCGGAGGGCACGCTTCCGTTAAAAGAAAATTGGAGGGTTATGTTTTCGGTGATTTAGAACAGACAGTTAATCATCTTTAAAGTGTTTGAAATTGCTGACCAGCTTTTATACTCATGTCCAACAGTTTTCCAGTTGCCTAGACCTAACACAACTGTGCAACGGGCCACAATTATAGAAAAAAAGACAGTTCAAAATGACTCCTAAAAGGTACGCTTCCATCGTGGCAAGCCGCATGAATGAATCATTGAATCATGAATGACTATCGGTATCCTCAGTATCACTATGAGCATGTAACAGTATGTAACGTTTGTCAAGTTTGGCCTCACCCAGTCAGTCACTGACCGAGTCAGTAGAAACTAGTTGATCATACCCATCATCAAGATGCACATAATATTATAGTGGTATAGACTATACTAGACTATAGTCATTCTATCATCTATGCTCTAAATTCCAAAACTCAC
>Ga0224501_10001854_pt1 | contig 16507 bp, 14 predicted proteins | sample SF_Oct11_sed_USG_4_FD_169105 | JGI IMG/M metagenome (GOLD analysis project Ga0224501, IMG submission 169105) | Sediment microbial communities from San Francisco Bay, California, United States - SF_Oct11_sed_USGS_8_1 | ecosystem: Environmental > Aquatic > Marine > Sediment | place: USA... | reverse complement strand
TCTTAAGGGCGAACACTGAACCGCATCAACATATTGACGAGTGAGTTAGATTCATCGATCAATCGTCTTTGCTCAGAAACAATTAGGTTGAACGTTCGAACCACGTTTCAAGGGTTACTTTTCCCTTAGCTTCTCTCAAACCTTCGCTCATTTTCTTGAGGGCTTTTCGCACCCGTTCCTCAGAGAAATCTCTTTCTCGGCACAGGAAGTCTACCACTGCTTCAGCGTCGGGTTCTTTCCATGTGATTCTGTAGTTGTCAGTAACTTTCGGGCGGAGAAAGACTTCCCGTATTCTTTGAGGTTCAACAGGGAACTCCGCCTCTTTCAAGGTGGGCAGCACTTTTTCTATGGTTCCATGCTTCTGTATGAGCTTAAGCGCTGTTTTAGGTCCTATTCCCTTCACGCCGTCAGGATTGAAGTCTGTACCGACCAGGATGCCTACGTCTATCAGCTGCTCGTGAGTGATGTCTAATTCAGTGAGAACCCTGTTGAGTTCCACGGTTTCAGGCTGCACCTCAATGTAAACGTTTTTTCTAGGAAGCTTTCTCCGTCCTGAAATGGTCACGTTGCGAAGAAGTTGAGGTGCTCCGAAGAGGAGGCTATCGTAATCTTGGCTGGCGCAGTAATCGGCGTCCCCCTTTTTCACGACGTGTGCCGCTTGAGCTTCTCCTTCGCTGGGCGCCTGTATCCAAGGTATGCCCATGTGGGTGAGAAGTCTTTTACTGTCTTCTGCCATGTAATCTTTGAGGCGGCTGGTAGCTTGAGCGTAGGTTCGGGCTTCTTCGATCTTTCCTTCCTTCAATGCCCGTTCATATTTGACGAGGGCTACTTCTTTGACTCGCATTCGGCGTTTGATCTCCACCTCCTTTAGAGCTGGAGGCACCCCATCAAACACGTAGACAGGTTTTATTCCCATTTCCACAAGGTTAGCGGTTCTGTACAGCAATCCACTTAGGTGACTGGTGATTCTTCCAGTTCTATCTTTGAGAGGGGTTCCGTCCGGTTGACGAATGATGGCGAGAAACTGGTACAACGTGTTGTAAGCGTCCACAGCAACAGACTTACCACCTAAACTGTCAAGCGCAACAGTAGTTTTCGGAACCAAAGCACGCAGATTTACGCCCAAAACCACCACACAACCGTGAAGTACACCCTTTCTTTCTATGTTATTGCATTAATCTAGTAGAAAAACATCGTAATAAAACCTACCAGTCTTCGTTAAGAAAACTTCGTCGAAAAGCTGAAGAAAAGCAAACAGATGCAAAGAAAACTGCGCGCGCATAAAACAAAATTCTGGAGAGAGGGCGCATGTGCGCATGTACTAACTTGTGCAGAAACGTTTATATTTCTAGATAACCAATTGGTTGTATGGTTGGTTATGGAGGAAGTCCATTTTTGGGTGTAAACCCATAGAAGAACTCCTTTCTCTCTTCAGTATGACCTCCTTAACCAACTCGACCTTCGAATTTTTGAATTGACAAGCCTTGAGAAAGTATTTTCTATAAATGCGCGCGCAACACTTTCGCGCCAGCAAAACATACCCTTTCAAAACCGAACTTCTTTGACATAGAAAACCGATAGCCTCCGTGATAGTGAACAAACGGAACACAAGACTATCTATTTAAAACTCGTCCAAACTCACAGGCTTATTGCATTAATGTCATGTCTTGTCCGCAACAAACCAGAGTTCCACGACCTTCCTCCAACACCTGAACCTTGTTCCCACAAATTTCACACAGGTATACCTCACCTTTTCTAGTCAGTTTTTCATCACCTCCTCTTACTGTCTAGTAATTTTCGCATAACAGTTCATAAAAGCCTTGGGAGTATCCGCAGACAGGACAACTTTCGGGTGGTTCTTTTCCTTCGTGAACGTAGCCGCAGTTTCGACACTTCCATTTGACCACTTTTTCCTTCTTGAAGACCTTTCCTTCTTCCAAGTTTTTGAGGAGCTTTCCATATCTTTTCTCGTGTTGCTCCTCCACCTCAGCTATCTCCTTCAAGACATCAGCTATTTCAGTGAGTCCTTCTTCGCGTGCTTCTCTCTCGAACGTTGGATACATTTGTGTCCATTCGTAGTGTTCACCCTCAATAGCCGTCTTCAGGTTTTGTTTTGTGTCGCCAACGCCCTTCAGAAATTCGAAAAGTCGTTCTGCGTGAGCCTTTTCGTTGGCTGCTGTTTCCTCAAAGATGGCTGCGATCTGCTCAAACCCTTCTGCTCTCGCAACTTCTGCAAAAAAAGCGTATTTGTTTCTCGCTTGACTCTCACCCGCAAACGCAAATTTCAGGTTTTCTTCAGTCTTGCTCATACTACAATTTCACCTGAAATAGAATTCCATGTTAAAACTTATAACATTAACGAGTTGCTTTCCTCGACAAACTGACAGTATCCTCGATCTAGATTAATGGTTCATAATGTTTTCAAGAGAGAAACAGAAAACTCAACATGGAACTACGATGCAACAGAAAAATGCTGTTCTCCCTCTAACCTTTTTCCTAATCATAACCAGCCTAATCACATGCAACGCCAACGCAACAACCGAGAACTTAACGGTGGCTCCGGAAAGTGAAGTTACAAAATCACTGAACCTTCAGAATGATGACCGCGTTGCAATAGGCTTCACCGTGGTCGGACAAACAATAAATGCATTAAACTTCTCCGTTACCGATCCCAACGGAGACACTATTATACAGTATGACACAGTGGGTCAAAAGAGCTTCTCTTTGCACGCAACAACTGCCGGCGTTTACACTCTGCACTTTGACAATTCCCAGTCGCTGGAAGAAAAAATGGTTACCCTGAACTACGACGTTCAACACTACATAATGGGAATCCCCCAAACCCTGTTCTACGTCCTCGTGATCGCAGTAATCTCAGTGATCGGCGTAGCCTTCTTCGTCCTTCTGGGGAAAGGCTCATACTAACACGCAAACTAACAAACCTAAACCGTGCTTCTGGAAGACACTGCAGCCTCTTTTTCACTTAATTCACCAATCGCTCAGACCATTATTATGTCCTCTCAAAAAGTCCCGATAGTTAACAATCTCGGCTAAAACGCTAAAAGTCCCAAAGAGTTAACGGAACCCTCTCTCACTAAGTTTATTAGCTTCCATTCACAACACTTATATCGGCGAGGACGCCCAAGTCAATTTTGGCGATATGAATCGCACCCGTAACTTTACGGCGGCGTCAACCCAAACGCGTTAAGGCGTCGTTTCGCCCTTGGATGAAGGGTTGACCTCCAGTTACGGAAACAAAAATGAGGACCTGAACGCTACTTTAGGTCTGAAATGGGCTTGGCGCAACCCCCAAATCCAGCCGGCTTTGCGGCAAAACTCCACCATTATAACTCCGGTTGATCCTGCCGGACCCCACTGCTATCGGGGTGGGACTAAAACATGCGAGTCGAGCGTCTTCAAGCTATGGTGAAGGCGCGGCGAACGGCTCAGTAACACGTGGCCAACCTACCCTTTGGACGGGGACAACCCCGGGAAACTGGGGCTAATCCCCGATAGATGAGAAGGCCTGGAATGGTTTCTCATCCAAAAGACGTTTAGACCATGCTTCTAGGCGTCGCCAAAGGACGGGGCCGCGGCCGATCAGGTTGTTGGTGAGGTAACGGCTTACCAAGCCTTTAACCGGTACGGGCCGTGAGAGCGGGAGCCCGGAGATGGGCACTGAGACAAGGGCCCAGGCCCTACGGGGCGCAGCAGTTGCGAAAACTCCGCAATGCGCGAAAGCGTGACGGGGCTATCCCGAGTGCCGTCCGCTGAGGATGGCTTTTCCACGGTGTAAGGAGCCGTGGGAATAAGGAGAGGGCAAGACTGGTGTCAGCCGCCGCGGTAATACCAGCTCTCCGAGTGGTGGGGATGATTATTGGGCTTAAAGCGTTCGTAGCCGGCCCGGCAAGTCTCCCGTTAAATCCAGCGATCTAATCGTTGGACTGCGGGAGATACTGTTGGGCTAGGGGGCGGGAGAAGCCGACGGTACTCTCGGGGTAGGGGTGAAATCCTATAATCCCGGGAGGACCACCAGTGGCGAAGGCGGTCGGCTAGAACGCGCTCGACGGTGAGGGACGAAGGCTGGGGGAGCGAACCGGATTAGATACCCGGGTAGTCCCAGCAGTAAACGATGCGGGCTAGGTGTTGGGGCGGCTACGAGCCGCTTCAGTGCCGCACGGAAGCAATTAAGCCCGCCGCCTGGGGAGTACGGCCGCAAGGCTGAAACTTAAAGGAATTGGCGGGGGAGCACCACAAGGCGTGAAGCTTGCGGTTTAATTGGAGTCAACGCCGGGAAACTTACCGGGGGCGACAGCAGAATGAAGGCCAGATTGAAGGTCTTGCTGGACGAGCTGAGAGGAGGTGCATGGCCGTCGCCAGTTCGTGCCGTGAGGTGTCCTGTCAAGTCAGGCAACGATCGAGACCCGCATCCCTTGTTGCTACTGTGCGAATAGCCAGGCACACTAGGGACACTGCCGTCGATAAGGCGGAGGAAGGAGCGGGCCACGGCAGGTCAGTATGCCCCGAATCCCCCGGGCCACACGCGAGCTGCAATGGCAGGGACAATGGGTTTCAACCCCGAAAGGGGAAGGTAATCTCTAAACCCTGCCTCAGTTGGGATCGAGGGCTGTAACTCGCCCTCGTGAACATGGAATGCCTAGTAATCGCGTGTCATCATCGCGCGGTGAATACGTCCCCGCTCCTTGCACACACCGCCCGTCGCTCCATCCGAGTGAGGTTTGGGTGAGGCGTGGTCCTTTGTGGCTGCGTCGAATCTAGGTCTCGCAAGGAGGGAGAAGTCGTAACAAGGTGGCCGTAGGGGAACCTGCGGCCGGATCACCTCCTAAGAAAACAGCGCCAAAAGCCGGCTGGAGGGGAAAGCGCACAAGCCAGAGATAATCTCTTTCCTTCTTTTCCTTTCACTCATTTTTGGGTTCCTATTAGTTCTCTGGGTTCTGCTATAACTTCAGACCGTATAAGGAGAGCCAGTAGAATGAAAACTGTATATCACGACCTGAAAGAAAAAGGCGTATGAAAGATCAGCTGGAGAACACGTGCGCGAAATGAGCAGCGAAGATGAATCCCTCTTTTATTTCTTAACGAGGGAAATCAGCAGATCCCTAAACTTCTTTTTAAGTTCTTGCTGTCTACTGAACTCCTTATCAGACATCGAAACAATTTCAGCGTACTCCTGAACCGTCTGTTTCGTAAGAAAGTCCACATCATTTAAGTCAGCTATAGCATCTTCAAACTTCTCAGAACATTTGTACTCGTCAAGCTTACTCCCCACGTTAATTAACTGAGAAATCTGGTTCTCATCGAATTCAAGGTTGAAACCAAGTCTCTTCAAAGCGTTGAGGACGGTCCTCACTTGGTCTTCGGCGAGTTCTCTACTACGGGGAGTTTTCCCTACGCTGCAAAAGAAAGTCTCAGCAGTTGCTCTGTAGTAGCTCTCAATGAGGTGGTCAATGCGTTCTTCCCGTGCCACCTCCACCATGTCTGCCTTCTGAAGCTTCTTTATGTGATGGTAAACCGCTTGAGGAGTAATGTTCAGCTCCGCAGCAATCTGACTCACGGTCATCTCCTTAACCCTAAGCAGAAACACTATTTTCCTTCTGGTTTCGTCGCCTAACAGCTGAAACGCTTCAGGATCTTTTATCGCTTTTATCGGCTTCAAGGTGCCTCACAAATAAATAAGACGTTTAAATTAGCATAAAAATGTTTTCCTATCAAAACGAAAGCTTTATAATCCAGATCTGTTTACCTATTAAAACATATGTTTAACTAATAAAATGGTGATTAGTATGAATTGTGAAGAAATAGAGAAGACCAAACACACTTGCACAGAACACAGAATAAAAACAAAACCAAACGCTTTTAGGAAGACCTCAATCACGTTCAGACCACCATTTGAGGATACACCACTGCGTTCCCTCGCCTCGCTAAACGACAAAGAAAGAAGAGCTCTTAAGATCCACCAATTAGAGATTGAACGAAAAAAAGCAGAGGCAATCCGTATGCTGCGTCAGCGAATTCGTTAGTTCGCACTTTCACTATGCACACGATCAGATGCACAAAACTAGCATTAAAACTGCCATAGGTGAGCAATTTTGCAAGGCGCATCTCCATAGTAAGCAGTGTGTAATTTATTCCACAACCAGTTCGGGGGAGGTGAGTTGCTCAGCATATCTTAACAGGTCCAAAGTTGACAGAAAGAGCGGGATGCGTCATTAATATATGGGATAAGCTAGTTTGTCAATAGACGAGGAATGGAGTATGAGCGAAGAAAAACAGACCGTGTATCCGTACATCCCGAACTCTGTGCCCACCGTAAAGAATCAGATGCTCAAAGAGGTTGGAGCAAAGAGCGCGGAGGACTTCTTCGAGGATATCCCTGAGAAACTCAGGCTCAAGAAAAACATGAATTTGCCCAAACCTCTCTTGTCCGAATTCTCTTTGAGAAAGCACGTGGAAGGGATCCTTTCGAAAAACAAGACCTGTCAGGAATATCTCAGTTTTTTGGGAGCTGGATGCTGGCAACATTATGTTCCTGCAGTGTGTGACGAGGTGAATCAGCGAGGTGAATTTTTAACCGCGTACGCAGGCGAACCTTATGATGATCACGGGAGGTGGCAGGCGCTTTTCGAGTACGCGAGCATGATGGGAGAGCTTCTAAACATGGATGTTGTGAATGTTCCAACATATGACTGGTTGCAAGCAGTTGCTACTTCCATTCGTATGGCATCAAGAATCACAGGCCGACGCGAAGTGCTAGTGTCTAGAACAATCGGCGCTGACAAATTATCGAAAATCAGGGATTATTGCAAGCCTGAGATAGAGGTCAAGTTGCTAGGCTATGACACTGAGACCGGGCAACTAGACCTCGATTCCCTCAAGGTTGAGATTTCTTCAAAGACCGCCGCCGTCTATTTTGAGAATCCATCCTACCTCGGTTTTATTGAGGCTCATGGGGATGAGATTTCTAAGATAACCCATGACCATGGCTCGATATGCATTGTTGGGGTCGATCCGATTTCGTTGGGAATCTTGGCTCCTCCGATTGAGTATGGTGCGGACATAGTGTGCGGCGATATACAACCGTTCGGTATGCACATGCAATTTGGTGGTGGTCATGCTGGATTCATTGCCACTCGGGATGAAAAGAAGTACGTTATGGAATATCCTTCTAGGCTGTTTGGAATAGCCCCGACTTCGGTTGAAGGGGAGTATGGATTCGGTGACGTTGCTTATGACCGGACCTCTTTCGCGTTGAGGGAGGAGGGCAAAGAGTTCGTGGGCACAGCCACTGCTTTATGGGGCATAACGGCTGGTGTTTACTTGGCGCTTATGGGACCTCAGGGTATGCGGGAAATCGGCGAAGGCGTCATGCAAAGATCGCATTACGCGATGTTGCAGATATCTAAGATAAAGGGCGTCAAGTGTCCCGTTTTCCGGTCAACTCATTTCAAGGAATTCGTCGTGAACTTTGATGATACTGGTAAGACAGTTGAGGAGATCAATAGGGCTCTGTTGAGGCGTAAAATATTCGGTGGAAAAGACCTGACAAAAGAATTCCCGGGGCTGGGGAATAGCGCACTTTATTGTGTTACTGAAGTTCACACTAAGGATGACATTGTTAGGCTGGTTGATGCGCTGAAGGAGGTAGTTGAATAAGATGGAGGATATAACCATGAAACGGTATACAGGTGGAAAACCGAAACTGAGGCGGTTTCATCAAGCTAGGTGGGATGAACCGATAATTTTTGAATTGAGCAGCGAAGGAGAGAGAGGCGTCCTCTTACCAGATGTTGAGGATGAGATAAAAAGTGAAGTCGGAGATGTTGTGTCAACCATACCTGAGAGCATGCGGAGGAAACAGCCGCCTAGATTACCAGAACTTTCCCAACCACGAGTGTTAAGACACTATATTAGACTGTCACAGGAAACTTTGGGGACGGATCTAAACATTGACGTGGGACAGGGAACCTGTACGATGAAATACAGTCCGAAGATCAACGAACAACTGGCCAGAATGCCTCAAATGACGGAGATTCATCCGTTACAGGATGAAGAAACTGTTCAGGGCATACTTGAGGTGATGTACAAGTTCGAGCAGATTCTCAAAGAGATTTCGGGGTTGGACCAGTTTTCGTTTCAACCTGCTGCTGGTTCCCAGGCTATATACGCGAATGCTTCGATCATAAGAGCGTACCACGAAGCTCGGGGGGAAGCAGATCAGAGAGATGAGATCATTACGACAATTTTCTCTCATCCTTCAGATGCGGCATGTGCCAAAACAGCTGGTTTCAAGGTCATAACTCTGTATCCTGATGAGGATGGCTATCCTGATCTTGAGGCGTTGAAAGCAGCGGTTTCAGAGCGTACAGCCGGGCTGATGATAACAAACCCGGAGGACACGGGAATTTTTAATCCAAAGATTGAAGAGTTCGTGAAGGTCGTCCACGAAGCGGGAGGATTGTGCTCCTATGACCAGGCAAATGCTAACGGAATATTAGGCATAACTAGGGCGGGGGAGGCTGGTTTTGATCTTTGCCACTTTAATTTGCATAAGACATTTTCGTCGCCTCATGGATGTGGTGGACCAGCAGTCGGCGCTATCGGTGTAACCAAAGAACTCGCAAAATTCCTGCCAGTTCCAGTTATCGAGTTTGATGGTAGTAAGTATCATTTGGACTATGGCAGGCCCGAGAGTATTGGAAAGGTGAGAGCATTTTGTGGCGTCGCACCAGTGGTATTGAAATCATACGCGTGGGCGATGAGTCACGGCGCTGAAGGTCTGAAAGAGGTCGCTGAGATCGCTGTTCTCAACAACAATTATCTACTCAATAAGTTGTTAGAGATACGAGGAGTGAGTGCGCCTTACGCCAAGGGCAAACGTCGAATTGAACAGGTGAGGTATAGCTTGGAGAAGTTGACGAGAGATACGGGGGTTCATTCCGAGGAAATCGGACTTAGAGCTGCGGACTTCGGTGTTCATTACTGGACCAGCCATCACCCATGGGTAGTTCCAGAGCCTTGTACCCTTGAGCCAACCGAATCGTATTCTAAGGCTGACCTAGATGAATATGTTGAGATAATTAGGCAAGTATCCGACGAGGCGTACACGAACCCTGAGCTGGTTAAGACCGCTCCTCACAATAGCACTATTCACAAGATTGATACGGCGCCTTTGGACGATCCGTCGCAGTGGGCGATGACTTGGAGGGCGTATCGCAAGAAAGTACGCAAAGAGAGAGAATAGGGAGCAATGTATCGAAGTCTTCAAGTCTATTAAGTTGCAATTTGGATGAGTACGCAAATGTTCCCGTGGCACACTTGTCAGTTCATGGACAAAAGTCGGAATCAAAGTGGGAGAAGAAAGTTAGGCTTAATCGTCAACCCGATTGCAGGGATAGGTGGAAGGGTTGGACTTAAAGGAAGTGATGGGGCGGAGATACAAAAGAAAGCCCTACAATTGGGTGCCTTGCCGCAATCGCTAACTCGGACTGTTCAAGCACTGGAAAGAGTAGCCTCCGTAAAGGAAGACCTCGAAATCGTAACATATCCCAGTGAAATGGGAGAAGACGCAGCCAAAGAATGTGGTTTTGACCACATTGTAGTTGGTTCAATTAGAAAAGGCAAAACAACCGCAGAGGATACTAAAAATGCAGCGAAGGAAATGCTGCGTCTGAGCGTGGATCTTCTACTTTTTGCGGGTGGGGATGGCACAGCAAGGGACATATACAATGCGATTGGAGAAAAAATGCCAGTTCTTGGGATACCTGCGGGGGTTAAGATTCATTCGGCTGCTTTTGCGATAAGCCCTAGAAGCGCGGGGGATCTGGTTGTTTTATTTTTGCAGGGACGATGTGGCATACGAGAGGCGGAGGTCATGGATATAGATGAGGAGGCTCTTAGGCGGGGCATTGTTTCCGCGAAACTGTATGGTTACCTTAGGATTCCGTTTGAGAAAAGGCTGATTCAAGGTTTAAAGACTCCAAGTAGCGGCGGAGAGAAGGAAGCTATGGAAGCGATAGCTTGTGAGGTCGTGGATGGGATGAAGGACGATTATCTTTACATAGTCGGACCTGGGACCACGACGCGAGCTATCACGTCTAAACTGGGGTTGAACAAGACATTAGTAGGGGTGGATGTGGTTTCAAAGGGAAAATTGGCGGGCACTGATGTCAACGAGGCTCAACTCCTAAAGCTTCTTGAAAAACGAAAAGCGAAGATAATAATTACCCCGATAGGTGGTCAAGGCTACATATTCGGTAGGGGGAATCAGCAAATAAGTCCCGAGGTTATCAAGAAGGTGGGGAGGGATAACATAATGGTTGTGGCTGCTCCTGAAAAGATCAATTCATTGCGGGGAAGGCCTTTTTTGGTTGATACTGGTGATCGAGCAGTTGATAGGATGTTAAGTGGTTATATAAGAGTGGTGACTGGATATAATGAGCACGTCATCTATAAAATATCATGTTAGAGAGGTGATCCTTGATTGACGCAGGACTTTGAACGTAAATCTGGTGGGGCATTGAAGGGGAAAGTCGCCCTGATCACTGGTGGCGCGTCAGGCATCGGGCGAGCGACGGCGTTGCTCCTTGCCCGAGAAGGCGCGGCGGTGGCGATCTTTGATTTGAACGAACCTGAGGGAAAAGCCGTAGTCCAAACGATAATCGACGAGGGAGGACAGGCTATTTTTGTGCAAGGCGACGTGACGCGAGCGGCAGACTGCCAGTTGGCTGTGCGGCAGACTGTGGAGCAACTGGGCAAACTGGATATCCTCTTCAATAACGCTGGTATCATTCGACGAGCGTCGGTGGTGGAGACAACTGAAGAGGAATGGGATCGGGTGATGGCAACTAACGTCAAGTCGGTCTTTTTGCTTTCGAAATACGCTATTCCGATTATGGCTGAAGCGGGCGGCGGTGTGATCGTCAACACAGCTTCGAATTGGGGGCTGGTCGGTGGGCAGGATGCGGCTTCGTATTGCGCGTCAAAGGGAGCGGTTGTACTGCTGACTAAGGCTATGGCTGTTGACCATGCTGGGCAGAATATTCGTGTTAACTGCATCTGTCCTGGTGATACGGATACGGCTATGCTGCGGAGCGAAGCCCGACAGCTTGGCAAACCTTGGGAGCAGTTCTTGGCTGAATCAGCGGGTGCGCATCTGTTGCAGAGGGTTGCTCGTCCAGAAGAGATTGCTCAGGCGGTGTTGTATTTGGTGAGTGATGCGTCGTCGTTCGTCACTGGCACGGCGTTGGTGGTGGACGGCGGCGGATTGGCAGGATTGTGATGAGGTGGTGGATTATGCGTGGTTTGAGGGGTAAACGGGTTCTTATTACTGGCGGAGCGAGCGGTATTGGTGCGGCGACGGCGAAACGGTTTCTGGAGGAGGGTGCTCGGGTTGTCGTGTTGGATTTTAACGACGAGGGGCTTCGTCGCATTGAGAAGTCGTTGCCTTCACTGAGTGGCACTATCAGCGCCGACGTGTCGGATGCTGACGCTGTGGCACGCGCGTTTGGCGAACTGGATAGGTTGTTGGGTGGGTTGGATGTGCTGATTAACAATGCTGGGATCAGTGCTCCACGGCCTTTTGTTGATATTACGCCGGAGCAGTGGCGTAGGATGATTGATGTCAACTTGAACGGGGTGTTTTTTGTGGCTCAGCAGGCTGCTCGACGGATGTTGGCGGGTGATGGTGGCGTGATTGTGAACATGGGTTCGACTAATGGGTTAATGGGTTATCCCTTGTCTGCCGATTATAATGCTTCGAAGGGGGGTGTTATTGAGCTGTCGCGTTCGATGGCGTTGGAGTTGGCTCCGAAGGTGCGAGTTAATTCTGTGTGCCCTGGTTTCATTCTTACGCCGATGCAGGAGGCGGAGTACACTCCTGAGATGATGCGGGATTTCGAGAGCAAGGTGCCTTTGAAGCGGTTGGGGCATCCTGAAGAGGTTGCGGCGCTCTTCGCCTTCCTCGCCTCTGATGATGCTGCTTTCATTACTGGACATTATTTTGTGATTGATGGCGGGGAAATCGCAGGGGGACTAGCGAGCCAGTAGTGAATTGTAGTTGGGTAGGCAGCTATGGGAGCTGAAGAGAAGAAGAAAAAGAAGAAGCGAAAGCAGCAGCTGGTTGTCTTAAAAGAGGAAGAGATCGTTAGTGAGACCTTTCCTGAACTGCTCAAAGTTTTGGAAGAATTGAGAGAGAAAGAGGAGTACGTGGACATACAGGTTTGTCCGAGGTGTAAGAGTGCTCGGGTTAAGAGGGTTGGCGCCATGAAGGGTGACATGTCGGGTCACTTGGCTGTGACTCCTATAAAGTATGAGTGTCTGGATTGTGGATGGAGAGAGCGTTTGGTTATAAAGGCAACTAACAGGCCACTGGGTTGGAAAGAAGTGGCTATAATCGCTGAGGCTTTGGACCTGAAAGAAAGGGAAGAATGAAATCTCTAATCTTCCCTCATTTTCTCACGTTTAATGTTCTTGTGCACACGGAAGGCTTACGTAGGCTGGTGCAGGGCTAGGATGGCAACGTTGAAACTTGATTTTAACAAGACTGTAGAATCTGCAAATTATGTTTGAGCTTACTAACACTTTTTTGTTTCAGTCTGAACCCGACGCGTGCGACGACTGTAGAGCTTTCCACGGCATGGAACTCACAGTCGAAGAGATAGAGTTTCTGTTTGGACCCTACTTGAAAAAGAATCTGCGTATTTGGTATCCAAACGTGCATCCGAATTGCCGCTGTATCCTAGTCTTGTACCGGCGCATCGAAGAGATGATTTTAGAAAATGGTGATTATTGTTGAAATGGCTACGACAAGCCATCATGCTCACGCTTTCAAAGGCGGAGAGGAGGTGAACAAGCCAAAATGTGATTTCAATTCAAACCTAAACTAGCTGCGTAATGGCAATTTTAAACGGCATAGCAGCCGGCGCAACCTACATCGTCAGCGCAGGAGATCTCGGCGTCACCGTCATTGTCACTGCAATTTCAATAGGCCTGTCAGCCGGCGTCAGCTATTATGAGGAGCACGATTAGCTCATCCTTTCAGAGTTCAGAAAATATGCAACCGCTCATAGCTAGATGAGGTTACCAACCTTTAACCCCTTGGGATTTGAAACCCGAGCAACTCGGTTTCTATTCTTTTTATGGTTCGCGTGCAAACAACCAAAACAGCTTGTTTGTTCAGACTTACAGGAAGTGACATGATTTCTAACACATCTTTGTAAAAAGAATACTTGCAAACTTATCTATCATGAAATCAAAGGTTCCTAAATGATGTTGTACAGAAAAGATATACGAAATAGAATCAGTGAAATTTTATTAGTGGAATGTCCAATAGTATATACGCACAGAGATAGTAGGAGGACACTATTATTTGATTGACATTTCGGAATCTATGAGAAAGATAATTGACGTATCTGAAGAAGAAGATCCAAAACTAGCAGATAAACTCGATGAAATTAGCAAGAAGCAAAAAGCGATCCTTATTGCGTGTATTGCGCCCTATGTAGGACGAAAGATTTCTCCGACAAAGACACTTAGCGCACACATGGGGCTTTCTGAAGAGTTTGCTGTAGAGACAGTTATCAACGAAATAAGAAAGCGGACAGACGTTAGAAAACTAATACTTCTAGTTAATAGTCCCGGCGGATTAGTTCAATCTTCTTACAAAGTAGCCAGAGCGTTAAGAAAAGCGTTCAAAGAAATAATTGTCTTTGTTCCACATATTGCGGCAAGTGGAGGAGCATTAATTGCTCTTACTGGAAATGAAATAGTAATGGGTATGATGAGTCAACTGACACCCCTTGACCCACACACGGAAGACAAAAGAGGAAGATCAATATCGGCAAATTCTGTTGTAGATGCACATCAATTTGTTACCACCTTCTTTAAAGAGACTCCTGTTGAAGACGTACCTTATACATACAAGGTTCTTGCTGATAAATTCGATGGGATCGATATTCGAGATTCCCTTGCCGCGCTGAGTTTGATGGAAGAATATATTTGTGAAATCTTGGAAGATGCCGGGTATGGCGAAAAGGAACGCAAAGAGATAAGCAGAAATATGGTTCGCGGCTTCAAAACCCATGATGAAGTAATAAATATTGACAAAGCCAGAAAAGTTAACTTGAAAGTAAGTGATGACAAGAAATATCCTTCAGAATGGAGCATGTTTAGAGAGTGGTTAGGAAATTATATGCTACAAAGCGCAGATAAACACATAATAAGGTTTGCAATTTCACAAGATTTAAGAAGGAAAGATGACACAAGTAAAAGTGAGGGCAATGAAAAATGTCAAAAGTAATGACCGTCCAAGAAGCGTTTAAACTGAAACGCGATAGCGAAGTTTACGTGGAACAATGGAAAAATGCAAAAAATCAAGACGATCCTCTGCTCAAAAAATGGAAAGAACATATAGAAAAAAGCGCGGAAAAAACGAGAGCATAAATTAATTCTCACGGTGCTTGTAGAGTTTATCGTAGACAAGCATGGTTGCAATAGGCTCATACAATACTTACTCCATGTCTTGTATTCCTTCTTTTGTTGCGCCGCATATACGGTGCACGAAACGAGTCATAACCCACCGATGTTCACGGCTCTCTGCAACAGGCCTACCCATTTCAGCTTCTAAACGTTTATTCATCCGCTTGATCCTACGTATCACTTGAAAACGATTTAACTTGTATTCTGGAAGTAGACGCTCCGCAATTTCCGTAGTCGACCAGCCTGCGTTGCTGGCAGTGGAGAGCTCCCACAAAATAGCTTGGTCAACCTCGTCTCTACACACAACCATACTCAAATAATCTCTTCCAGGGTCCATGTAGCCACTGAGACTAGTCATTATCACGCGCGTACGCTTGTCAACACGGTGAATCTTAGTTACTAGCCGATATAGTAGCCTAAGCGGTAGGGGGTCTAAAGAAAAAAAAAGAGACAATAACACAAACAAAACAAAAAATACAATTGCAAAGACAACTAACTTCTAAAGAAATTAATCATGCGTGCAACAATGACATGAGAGTATTGGACAAGTGTTATAGAACCGGTTTTGCAATCATAGAAACGGTGTTTCGTTGAATCGATTGGAGATATTAAGTCTAGGCGAAGTTGAAGAAACCCATTACGCGTCGTTAGAAGTTCTCGAAACTGTGGGTATGGTTGTACGAGAAGAAACTGCGCTTAAACTGCTGGAAGAGGCTGGGGCAAACGTAGACCCTAAGAGCAAACTCGTCAAGATTCCTCAACACCTCATTCAAGAAATTCTCAAAAAGATTCCAAAGGGAGGCAGAACTCACTACGGAAGAAACCCCAAACACAATGCCAAGACAGGTGAGTACGTGTGTTTCAGAGCAGGAAGCCCCGTACCATACACCTACGACATAAACACAGGCGAACATAGACCCGCAACCAAAAAAGACCTGGAAGATACCACAAGGCTCCTAGACGCGTTAACCAACATCCACATATGCTTCCAACCCTACACCATCAGCGACGTACCAACAGAAGCCATAACCCAACACACGGCAGAAGTGATGCTGAAAAACACAGAAAAACCCATCGGCATGGTAACCTTCAGCCGAAAAGCCACAAAAGACTTCATCAAAATGGCAGCGGCAGTCATGGGAGGAACAGACGAACTCACCAAAAAACCAATAATAGAAATATGCTGCGAACCAACCAGCCCCCTACAAATCGACCAACTCCAACTCGAAATGCTAATAGAATTTGCCAAGCACAAGCTGCCAATAGAAATCGCAGGCATGCCAACCGCAGGCTCCACCGCACCCATGAGCCTAGCCGGCACCCTAGCTCAAGCCAACGCCGAACACCTATGCATGATACTAATCGCTCAACTGGTGAATCCAGGAGTCCACGTTCAAGTCAACGCCATGCCAGGCATCATGGACCCAAGAACCGGAACCAGCACATACGGCGCAATCGAACGCATGCTACTGCAAGCCGCGATGATTCAGCTATACCGATCATACTACGGAATAGAAGTCTTCGCAAGCGGAGGCATAACCGACTCAAAACTGTCAGACCAGCAAGCCGGATACGAAAGAATGGCAAACATGCTGCTACCAACGCTGGCAGGAGCCCACGGAATCACCAGCCTAGGCAACCTAGAATCCTACCTAACCGTCAGCCCCCCACAACTAGTCATAGACAACGAAATAGCAGGCATGATACTCAGAGGGCAGAGAGGCATCGAAATCAACCAAGAAACCCTCGCAGTAGACATAATCAAAAAAGTCGGACCCGCACGCCACTACCTCACCCAAAAACACACCCTCCGGCACATAAAAGAACTCTACATCCCACAACTCGCCGACAAAAAAACAAGAGCCGAATGGCAAAAAACAGGTTCAAAAGACATACTACAAAGAGCCAAAGAAAAAACCAAAAACATCCTGGAAACCCACCAGCCACAACCCCTCGAAAAACAGATCCAAAAAGAACTCAGCAAGATAGTAAGAGAAGCTGAGAAAGAAGC
>Ga0224501_10001852_pt1 | contig 16510 bp, 9 predicted proteins | sample SF_Oct11_sed_USG_4_FD_169105 | JGI IMG/M metagenome (GOLD analysis project Ga0224501, IMG submission 169105) | Sediment microbial communities from San Francisco Bay, California, United States - SF_Oct11_sed_USGS_8_1 | ecosystem: Environmental > Aquatic > Marine > Sediment | place: USA... | reverse complement strand
CGCCAGAAGTTATATCGATGGGTAAGTACCACGAAAAAGCCCAAAGATGTTTGGTCCCGGTTTTTATTTTATTATTTATAAATATATTATAAGTATTAGTATAGTAATTTGTAAGTAAGTAACTGTATAGTATAGTATACTAATACTATCAATATCATCTATGTATAACTATAAGTTATACTTATAAAATAACTAATTACTAATAACTATAACAAATAACTAATTTAAACTAGACTCAAGAGTCGAACTGTGTAGTGGAGGCTAGGAGTAGGAGTAGGCCTAGTCTCTCGTGTAGTCAAGTGCTGCTGCTGCTGCTGCTAGTCACTAGTGACTTTTACTTTTAGTTTCTCATCTCTGGCCTGGAATCCTCCCCCATCATCCTTCTCAGTCTCACTACAGTCTACACGCTAACACAGTCCTGGTCCTGCCATGTCGAAGTTAAACTCGAATTCTCCCCTTATCTATCATAGATAGTTGATTAGTTCACACTGATGGTGATAGTCATCATAGTCAGTGATGCCCACAGTTCAGTCATTTAAAAACAAGTGGGGCCCTGTTTTCTGGGTTCCTAATACTAGTAATAGTAATATATTATATAATTTCAGTTTCGCTTTACAGTTTACTTTGGGCTTGGCAACACTTGTCTTGAGACTTGATCTGATGAGTACTCTCAGATAGAACATTTAGTTTTCCACTAGAGGAGTTGTCGCAGTCAGTTGCCATTGGATAATAAAGAATAAAATATATTCAGAATAATTATCAACTGGACATTTTTAATCATTCAATAGCTAATCCTGGAATCAGTGGTCTGGTGCATGTGAACCCCAAAAGTCCAGATACACATCTGGTAGCAGATATAAACAATGTGGCGTGGCTTTAGTCGAGCGCATTCCTAATCGCATTGAAAATCTGGCAGCAAAATGCAGTGCCCTCAGACGCAATCATGTGCTGGGGTACCATGTCATGCGCTTAGCGCGCCTTATTAATCCCTTGCATACCCTCCTGAATTGTTAAAGGGTTTATGACATGGGCAAAAGTGACTTCACTTGTTTGTAGATTCTGAAATGGAAGCTTAGATATAGCCCTATCCAATGTGCATACTTCGAGCCCTCGACAATGTACTATTCAGACCATCGACGCACCAGAATTGGCTTCGAGATAGGAAATTACCACAGAACTGTTGGTGTTTGCATTGATTTCTGGGCTTACGCGCCGATGTTTAACAAATGCGTTGCAGGTGTATCCTAGACTTGTGGTTACACAAGTCTGAATAGAGAAACCATGCAACAAAAATATAGAAATAGGGTTTCAGAGCGCAGTTTTCACCTCTGTCAACGAGCGTTAGTGCCATTATTGTGCAATTATAGAGGCCCTAACGCAACGGTCTCTATTTAGGTCTAGGGAAAACCGGCAAACCACTTCGTATAACTTAAGTTTCCTCCAATCTTACGTTCAAATTTAAGTTCTACTCAATGTTATAAGGGCGTGAAGATCACTAGGTTACTAAGTTTTAGTAATTAGATCCCATTTTATTTCTATTTGGGCCGTAGTTATTCGAGTGACCGATATTCGGTTTTTGGAAAAAGACCACTCGCTATCGCTGCAATGAATGCGGAGTTGCCTCCCTTTCATTATGTCACTGTCAACTGTTGTTCCTCTACATCTGTTATTTGCAACAGAACAGTTACTAACCTGGTCATTCACCCCCACTGAAAATTTTTCATTGGTTTGCATGGGAGACCGGTATCTTTGTTAGTACCAGCCACGCCAGCATCGCCTATCGCAAGCAACTCCCTCCGCAACGAATGATGGTTGCGTATGATAAGTTGGTAGGCAGGAGAACACCCCTTCCGAAATACTTACATGGAACCTGAAACGAATACCCAAACAACCGGCGGAAGGCCACCAGCGACAGCAGCTGGGAGGCTTCACGGTATAAACGGCCAGCATAGAAACGCACCGCTGACTTAAAGCTTTATATGTCGGCAGCAGAAAATGCGTTAGAACAAACTGTCTAAGCAGCTTATTCTCATCTGAATGACATTTATGTTAGTAAATTGTCATCAGAATTACATTCTAATTTGTATACAGTTAGCAGAATAACCCTTCAAACCTGTCAGGATCTTATGAGAAAGGTGCTCATTTCTTGTTGGCTGTCAAACTTCTAATTAGTCCTATCTGCTCCATATTCCCATGTTCCCGTATGATATGTACATATATGATATTTAGCTTTCATCTACCATCCTAACTTGTTTATTGCACAAGAACACTTCTGAATTAACTGGCAATGGAGGCTCATGATGACCGTTCATGCTTCAAGCGGGATAAAACAACAAAAGCCAGATATTCTGAAACTTGTTTCGCCATAAAGCTGAGTTCTTTATCTTTGAGTTGGTATATAGACGTCTACGCCTTAGGGGGTTATAAATGTTTGAGATCTTTAAAGGCGAAGCTGTTTCATATACGTTGTAATGGGAACAATTGCCCCTATACACTTCTACACCCCTTTCAAGATGGCGCTGGCTATGCCCACCCCGCATCACACTAGCGCATTTGCCCCAGCCGTTGTGACCATTCCATCTTGTTCCATGCTCCTTTTACTAGGCCCTTACGGTAAATGAAATTCGGTAACTGTGGTCGTTTCGGAGTTGTTCGTGCGTGATAGGTAAGAATCCTCACCCTCTACTGAAGAAAAGAGAACTGCAATCATCCCAAACGTGGCCAATGCGCATGCGTTTGCAGGCGTATAAACCTGTAACGGTCGTCATGGAAAAAGGAGATGCCATTCCGAGCCTCCAATGCCAAAAAACGGGTAAAAAAAAACCTCTAAAATTTTGCGTTTTTTCAACCGTTCGTTATCCCTTTTAACAGTGCCAGCTGTCCTTCCCGATGGGCCTATAACACAATTTAGTCATTTATCTACCTTTTCATGGCAGAAAACCGCTCCCGCAGTGTCCCGTTTTGGCTGCAAGTGCGCCCGTTTTGGGCATGGTTTTTGGAAATTTGGGCAGCATGAGTGCGCGTTGCGACTGCTCCCGTGGTTCATTTCAGACGGACGTATTTTTCTGAAGTAGGGTCTGGCGAAGCCATGAAAAGTCAGATTTGCCAGACCACATCACCTGTCTGATCCCGGTATAAGTCAAGGACTTGGCTGGAATATTCTATTACCCTAGCTGCTAAGTATCCAAACGCGCCCTTAATCGTATGTCGTGTAATATGCGAGTGTAATGTTCCACTGAGTCAGTGAGACTGACCTTTGCCCATTGTAGCTTACTCAGTTAGTGAACTCGCTCACACTCACTGTGTAAGTGTAACTATAAGTTAGTGGGTTTACTTGGTCTTGTCCTACAACTAAAAGCTATATATTTTCACATTTCTGTGCTGTATTTTGTAGTTTCACTCCATCTCAAGCGGACAAGGTTGTGTTCGAGGCTCTAAATGGAGCACCCAGCGCAGACTATGTCAACGCTCTGCGATGGTACAATCATATTCTCTCCTATGAAGGCGAACGCAACAGGTATGCACTGCTTGTAGACATGGTAATGAACTAACCGAGTGCTGTTTCTGTCTATTCATCTCCAAGTCACGGAAATACACCGCAGCCTTGCTTAGCATGTGACCTAGGCTTACTTGTGAAAGATTGCCAAGGGTTTTTGGGATATTGTGACAGTCTGTTAGCCACTGCCTCCCACTCCCGGGTGCTACGGCTCCCCAATTTGTCCATTTGCTGAAGGGGGTGATAGTGCTCGTTTTGGAAGCCTCTATCTTCCAGTGATCCGTTGGATAGGAAGGCTTATGCCTGCTTCAATCGCTACAGGAAGGAACAACTCCGCATAAAAGCTAAAAATCCCATACATTTTTATAGGGAGTTGTCCTCTCCTTTTTCAAATTGTTGCCGATTCCATTAAAACACCATTCCTATCGCGAGCCAGGCTGAATAGCACGGCACCGATACCGTGCTATCCGCTCCGGGTTGCGCTAGGACACCGCCTTTGATGTCGGCACGGCGTGCTGAGATCAAAGGCGGTATTCTAGCACGAGCCAGAGCTTGCTGAAAGGTGCACCTTCAGATTCGGCTGTTTGAAGCCAGCATTAGTGCCTCGCACTCACGGTTGCTCATAGAGCTTGACACTGTTTGCTGCAGCTTCCCTGGTCAGGCGAAGGCGGTCGGTACATACGGCCCTGCAGGATCAGCACCAGCTGCCGCAGAGGAAGAGGATGATGATGATGATGTGGACCTCTTCGGCTCTGATGAGGAAGAAGAGACCGAAGAGCAGAAGAAAATCAGAGAGGACCGACTCGCCATGTACGCTGCCAAGAAACAAAAAAGTGCGTCTTACTCTCCGACCCATCTAATGAATACATCACTATCCAAGTTCCCAGGGTACCCTTGAGTTAGCCATGCTCATGAGGTTTAATTAGGTGTCATTGAAGGTTGCAATGAGTCAATTCTCATGTGACTCTTTGTCCGCACTACTCTTCTGTGCCAGATCTGTGAGGATAGCCTGAATTACGAACTGACATCAAGCTTTACCTTTGTATATGCATCTGGGCACTGTGTTAAAGGGGGTTGAGCCATGGCCACAAGTGGCTTCACTTGTTTTCAGATTCTGAAGCCTACCATGAATATATAGGCCCAATACCCAGCTCAAATGGAAGCTTACCTAGAGCCCTCGGCGACGCATCTTTGGGCCCAATTTTCAATTCAAATGGAAGCTTTGATATAGCCCTATCCAATGCGCATACTAAGAGCCTCGGTGACGCACGTTTCAGACCGCCGACGCAACAGAATTGGCCTCGAGATGGGAAAATAACAGAGCTGTTGGTGTGTGCATTGATTTCTCGGCTTACGCGCTGATGCTTGGAAAAATCTCTTGCAGCTGTATACTAAACTTGCAGTTACACAAGTTCGAATAGAGAAAATGTGCAACAAAAATATAGAAATAGGGTTTTGGAGTGCAGTCTGCGAGTGTTAGTACCATTATTGCGCGATTATAGAGGCCCAAATGCAACGGCCTCTATTTAGGGCAAGGGAAATCCCAGCAAAGCATGTCTCAGAACTTGAATTTCCTCCGATAATATGTTCAGTTTTGGGTTTTACTCGGTGAAATGAGGGAGTAAAGATCATCATTAGGTTACCCGGTTTTAGTAATTAGATCCCGTTTTCTCTCTATTCGGCCCATTGGGTCGTAGTTGTGACCGATATTTGCTTTTTGGAAAAGACCACTCACTATTGCTGCATTAAATGCGGAGTTGCCTCCCTTTAAGTGTGGGAAACAACTCCGAAAGTGTGTTGGCCATCACTTTGGCCTTTTATGACCATCTCACTTGCAGAGCCCGCGCTGATAGCCAAATCCAGCATTGTGCTCGACGTAAAGCCCTGGGATGATGAGACTGACATGGTTGAAATGGAGCGACTGGTGCGAAGCATTGAGATGGATGGCCTTTTGTGGGGTAAAGGTCAGCTCGTGGAAATCGGCTATGGTATCAAGAAGCTGCAGATAGGCTGTGTCGTCGAGGATGAAAAGGTTTGTCTCATTTACTGGTCTCTCACTCGACTAACCCCTCAATTTGGTGAAACATCCGGGGTCGCAGGCATATACCGCCATGGAGATGACTTCTTAAATAACCTGCAATGTAGCAGTTTCAGGCTTTTTAGGCTTACAGAATGAGATCAAATATGAGAAACTCTCTTGACGTTCCCAGGACACTGAATTGGACTGGAGATTTAGCCTTTAGTGTCGCGGCACCTAGACTTAGGGACACTTTTAATCAAGACCTTTTAAATGCAAAAACTTTACATAATTTCAAGACTCGGCTACGTAATTACGCCGTACTCAAGACAGGTGTTTTCAATGCTGACCAGGACTGTCAAATTGACTCTGTTTACTGGACCAATGTCTTTGATTAATGCTTTCTTCGTTTCATGGGCCCTAATGTAAAAAAGACTTCTAGTCTTATTTAAGCTATCCATGTAAAAAAAAGATCAATGATCAGTAGGTCCAAAGTCCCATACAAACCCAAGAATCTACATTTCACACTGATTGTGTTACTGATAATTCCCTTGGCCACACTCTTCAAGATAATGTCTCTCTTGTAGTGCGGATCTGATATTCTTGAGGAGCGCATCACTGCTTTCGAAGATTTTGTGCAGTCCGTTGATGTAGCCGCTTTTAACAAGATCTAAACATCTAGAATGTGATGGTGGCGGCAGCTTCAGTTGAAGATTTTGACTCTGGTGTCTGTATGCACCAGTTTTTAATATTCTGCTGTCTGTTCCCCAATAAACCCCTTGAAAACACTTATTTTCTCTTGCTATGGCATTATGAGTACTGCAGTTGCAATTCAGCTCAATATGGGCTGTATCCCATTCAGTGGGGTTGGTTATGAGTGCCCTGTTATTGAGCCAGTCAGTCTGAAAATGAGACAAATGAGCTTGTTTCGGACCAGCTTCAATACTAGCGCAGGTTTGTGACCGGCAATAAGACATTGTGGAGTTGTCTTCCTTTAGGGAAGGGTTTCCTACTTATCTGCAACATGGACATGGTGGGTAGTCTGCTAAGTTGTGTTCCGCTATAGAATCCAAAAGCTTTCTGCTTCAATACCGTTCCTTGAACAATGGAGCTGTCTTAAACTGGTATCCAATCCCACCGCCTTTGACCCAGCACACAACTGTGCGGCATCTTGCACAATTGTCCAATAGTTTCTATGGGTGCCCAGCAGGAAATGCTGGTTTTGCAGCCTGTAAGAACGTTCAGCGTTTTATAGTATCATCGTTTGGGATTATTACGACTATTTATAATAGTTATACAATTTAGTTTGTCAGTACAAGGTTTTACAAATCAATACACCACTGGAGTTTGTTGTTTAGGAAAACCCCAGTTAGTACATTGATAATTGTACTTGAATTAAATAACTAATACAGCTTTTTGCTGCGTTGTGCCTAGTCTTCAGCTTTCTTACAAGTACTTTGCGTACTTTCACTGGCATCATATCGATTCACTGGCTGAAGTGCCTTTGCGTACAGGCTAGGCGAATGGTCTGGGTCACGGGCAGATGGTTTCAATACTGAGCGAGTAATCTACTACAACAACGCATCATCAACAAGCGAGTTACGGAGAGGAGCAGGCTGCTGCGACATATCAGGGCATCGCAGGATCTGCATTTTGTGGTCATAAAAGCCTGCTGTTGACCTACTAATATCTGGCAGGCAATTAGTATCATGGGTACAGCATTCTGATGGTGTAGGAGATGCCAGTATCATGAGTATGTTTGTCTCTGTGACGACTGTACTCTTCCTCGCTTTGTGCGTGAGCGCACAGGATCGTAGTTTAGTGGATACGCTGACTGATGAGTTTCTCAACGGACAGGATGTCTGCTTCAGCAATACCGGCGATCAAACAGAGCCTGCTTACCAATATCTGGCCACATTCGAAGGAGGAGACGAATTCTTCGACGAGAAATTTGTTGGATTAACATCAGCCACAGACACTGCAGCTAATGGATTAAAACGACTTCCTCTCGATTGGCGGAGCATTGCGCCAAATGATGAGGTGTCAGCCGCTATAGAACCGATTTATCATAACCAGAAGGTGTTAAAATCAAACATTCTATCTGTTCGAACTCTTCTCGGTATCAATAGTCGGCTCATATTTGCGTATGATGATGCATTTTTGGTCGCAGCTAAAGATTCACACTCGGCCGACTTTCAATCACCGGCATCATATTGGAGTTTTACTCATACGTGTGATGACTGGACTGCATCCTACACCACAGTACAGCTCAACTTTACTGATCTGCAAATGATTACTAAGTAAGTACAGCATGGTGCTGGTCAGGTGTATGCTCATGGTCTTCTATACGTGAAGTAGCAGAATGCCAAAAAATGAGGGCGGTCCTTTTCATGCTTGTAACAACTTGAGATACCAGCTGAGATGAAGAAACTAGAAAGAAATGATGTGTTGAAGGACTGTAACGGCTGCCAATGCTAATTCTATCTTTTCATTGATCCAACACAAAGTGAGTCCCTAAACTAATCTTGGGTCCAATTTTACAAATGCAAAAGCTGTACTTGCTAAATGCAAACACTTTGTCATGTGCGTTACTATTTACTTATAGCACTGTCGGTACTCGGTTAGGGATGGGATGTGATCACACTTCAAATTTGTTGCTTTACATAGATAAACTGCAAATGGGCACTCCAATTTCAGTCTGACTAGCGGATTACTCTGGTGCATCAACTAATGTAGATAAGGGATTCAGAGAACATTTTAGTAGCCAGCTTACTGATATTGATGACCTGTCATGGATATGGTTTTGCGGTTCACTAATGGATGGTCATTGATGGTTGTGTCCACTATCAGCTATTAAGTTTTTCACCACCAGATTTGGAGTCATTCATCACTGTCATAGCAGGCGTACAAGTCGATGTTCATGGACCAGTCATCAATGACTGCTATGTCTCTACAAACTGTATGATTGGAGCTATAATTATTAGGTTCTGATTTTGGGTATCTATCAGAATTGCCCTACTAGAGTTCACTTAGAGTTCACAATTATTTCTGGTGAAGGCTTTGAAGTCAATTAGAGCCGACAGCCTCGCTTGCATTGGTTGTGAGGATGCAGAATCTGGTTCACCTCAACATAATCAATAGTTAAAAGATTATTGAATGAAGACACTGAGGACCATGTAGCTAGGTGATCAGTTCTACTCTACTGCCCAGTCTGCTATAGTCATAGACTGTTGCTACAGCAGAAATGGTATGCCAGTACCATCAACTCAAACAGAATACAAACTGCAATACCGAGACAGCTAAAATATCAAATACTGGCAACTTCCCAACCATGACAGAGCACATAAATCACTGTATGACTGATCGTGAACCTACTTTCGCTTGCACGGAAAATGAGATTACAATGTTATGCAATGAGTGACTGCAGTGTCAAAATCCTAGCAGACAGGCAATACAGCATAATGAAAAATGCACTACTACTGTGAAACATGTGTGTAGTCTAGCAGATAAAGTTTTCAGACCAGTGCAATCAATGATGAATGTTTACTGAGCAGACTATAGATAAGAACTTTGCTGCATAAGCCTGTAGGCCCTACACGTGTTTATTATAGTCGATAACTGGTATACATAAGGTTAGAACTATCCTTGCAGGCTCAGTTCCACAGGTAACAGCAATCAAGCAGGCAAGTAGCCAATGGTGTAGTGAAGGAGCCAACAACAGTTGCATAATGCCGATGATGCTCTCTAAATAGTGCTTTGTACTAGGATACCTTCAAGGATTTCACAAGCCGCAGTAATAAATGCATGTACCACAATCTACCATAGAGATAGAGTCAGAACATTACAGCACTGAGAAGGGGTTCAACTCGACGATATCAGTAACCTTTCTCCACACTTGAATGTCAGCCAAAATTCCAGAAACTCTTTGGCGACTTTTCATTTTCAAGTCAGCACAGCCAAAACACAGAGAATGTCTGGTTTGTCGGCTCAACCAGTGGCATGTCAGGAAGGATAACTCTATAGTGCTTGACCATACCAATGACATACGCACTCCTATACATTGATCAGTTCTCCAAAATTCTACTTTAATCACTTCCCTGACGGCATGCCTGGCCTAAGATCATTCACACCTGTGACATGACTTAACACCACAAGTATTGCCAATGTGTTTTACATAAGCCACCATAAAATACCAATTACCCCACCTCAATGGAGACCATTCTGGTCATAGACGTGTGTGTGTGTGTGTGTGTGCGCGCGCGCGCGCGCGCGCGCGCGTGTGTCTCAAGCCTGGACTATAATTACCATACAGATCGTTATCATCTTTCTTTTTATGGTGCAAAACATCTTTATTCTGATGCTTATGATAGCAGTAATGTTGCATGCTATTTTAGATGAAACTCTGATGTACACAGGATAGTTGATACTGGTAGTGGCTAGTCAAGTACTAGCTGTTGGTCTACCTCTTTGATACCAATACTACTAATTGAATATCAATATAAATTCTATTATCAGCTACCACTGATTACTAGTGCAGTCTCAAGCTTGAAATTTGATTGATCTTTAGGCACTAAGAAATATTATAACTTTCCCCCCAGTTTCACTAGTTATTCCATCCAATTACTAGAAGGAAGAAGTAGAAGAGTTGCAACCTAGGAGTACGTCGTCACCAAATAACGAAACATCATTAAATTCTTTCAACTACAATATGATTGAGACCTAAAACTAGCGCATTAGATCCTCAATCAATGAGTCATCCACTTGTGCCAAAGCAAGTCTGGACGAGTCATTGCCAGGAACCGGAGTAAGTCATAGGATCAAAGAATGTAAAACTCACATCAATGTAAAACGAAAAAGCGACTTCAAAAGGGTTCGCCAAGGGTATGAATGTCAGCTGTGAATTCTCCCTGAAGTATACATCTGGCAGTTTAAATTTTAAGCCTGGTTGGTGATATCTTGTTTTTCGAAGGCTTGACCGCGAAATTGCACTCCTGTGTCACTATATATGCATATCTTTATAGGATTGTCATCAAAGTTGAGATAGATTTATCATTTGTGGATCTCAATCAATGCGATGACTCCGGGGATGAGGGAATGAAGTCGACCCATCTCTGCCCAGATTTTACTACGGTAAGATCACAATCTCTGAATAACTGCCAAATTTTTTACTCAAAAAATTGCCTCACCATGAGTCAACTTTACTGAGTGATAATTCTAACCAGGATATAACCCTATGTTGTCACCCCTTCCGAAGGAACCGTAACGTAGTTAGTTTCTGAGAAGGGTTCTAGTTCTACAGGGGTGCCAAAACCAGCCAATGCTAAGGTTTTCGCAGAACGTACCTGGCTACAGCGGCGCGTACCCCAATGTCCAATGTACGGAGTGGCTAGGAAAATGGACTACGCTACACCTGGGGCTGCACGCGAGCGGATAGATCCCGTTCATCGCGGCGTTAAGCTGGTGTGCCGTTAGTGCCTGCTTGCTCGGAGTAGGTCCAACACCGGTGTGAGCCAGTCAGCGGTTGTTGCGAAGTTCGCGTAAAAAATTCTTCAAATTCTTCGCGAGCGCTGAATTTGCAAATTCAGCCAGCGGCCTCTTCTGCTATAGGTCGTTGATAGCTGTAAGAGCGCAGCACCGTTGCTACTGACAGCCGGTGGCAACAACAGTCTGAGTCAGAGGTCAAGGACTAGAACCAATTGGCTAAAGCCCGCGGGCTCAAGCAAAAGCCGCGCGTGCGCCGTTTGACATTCTCGACTGTTCGTTTTCATAGCGTTCGCTATGCTTGTTTGTGCTGGCTCGTAGTTTCCTTCGAAAGGGTGCTCTCAAGCCATACACTGCCAATGGTACCCACTGTTCGGTGAAGGGGTAGTTGCTTTGGATAGGCATGCTGGCATGGCTGGTTATTATAATGATGACACATGACCACCTCCACATAGTCATGGTCATCACTGCCAACCGAATGCTTGATATGATGATCTAACCAGCAAAATATGTGGAAAAGAAATGCCTCCCTGAGTTCTGCTTGGGACCGAATGTCCTAGGACAGAGTGACTGAGTGTGAGGGATTGTGTCCTTTGATTAGAAATTATATTATATGATACGATACTATATGATATGATATGGTAGTGGTTTCTTCCTCAATATTCAGTAAAAGTATGAGTAGAAATGGAGTCAGGAGCGACATCAGTTGTCCGCACATAGTAGTTTGACGGGTCCTGCAATTCAATGGCAGGGCGTTCGCTAACGTAGCTATACTGAATAGGAAAGGCTGGATATTTTAGGGTTCCCCCAGGTGAAATTTCCTCTTAATTGAACGGGTGTCATTTGTGTTTTGCACATCTGAGATTGAGCGTTGTATTGAGGCGGTTTTTTTTCTCTCAGATGCAGAGTGCCGGTTACTTGGTAACTGTGGCAGCTCTCGGCCTCCGATTGCTGAGTAGTATCTACTATCTAAAATCCAAAGGAAGCTTTGACTTTACAGATGCTTAAAAAGCTGAGCGATCTGTAACTGTTTATGTCCCGTTGCAGTGCAGAAACACGGATGTTCAAGGCTTTCAGATTGGGTCTTACGAATGCGTATGTAGCAACTGTTCGGTATGCCGACCCATTTCTGGTAAAGAAGCTATTAAAGCCTTGATACCGAATGGCGATGCAAACTCTCTCACTGACAGATGTACTGAGGTAGGTAACATGAAAACACCTGCTCCAGTATGTCCAGCATTTAGTTCGTGGATAGATTTTGCCTGTAGAATGCCCCGCTCCTCCCTGTATGTTTCACTTGTGTATCTTGCTCACTAATGAAGTGTATTGAGTCTTCACCCTGTTCCGCTGCTCCTCTAATCTGTAAGAAACTATTTTCTATTGATTCCTACACCATGACATGCCTTCTAATCATTTTTGAATTTTGCTGTATTCTCAATAATTATTACAGCCTTCTGCAAAGGTCAGTATCATAGTCTGCCTGTAGACAAGTGTGATCTGCTGCAATAAAACGAAATTCACATAACTACTGAGTTTGAATTACCTTTTATAGTGTACACCAGTCTTATCCAGTTTGGATCCCAAAGGCTTTCTCAAATCAGACCATATGACTAACTGTCTTGCATCTTGACTAATTCTTCCAACTCATTCAGTTACACTCTCAGCTCATATCTTTATTATTTCCTTTCTCCTTTTCACATCCGCTCACAGGGCAGTTGGATTAAGTTGATATAATCTGTTTTAGGTGGTACCCAGTCTAGGAGGCGAAACAATCCCACTGCTGATAGTTATTTTGCTAGTCATCCAAGGCCTGTGCGTGCTTACATGCCTTATATTTGCCATAGTCGTCATCATCTTCAGATCATCTAAGGTAAGTTAACACATGGCCTAGGACAGACAGGTTGGTGTGTTACTCCTCACTATCACAGAGATGGTGGGGATAGTAAAGAAGATATTCCCACTGTGGCTCAGGTAACCATTGAGATATTTGACTTGATGGCCCCATCGCATGCTTAGATACATCGCAGATCGCTCCAGTCCACTGTGTTCGACTTCCCCGTTCATAGACTAGGAAATCTGCCACTCCTTAGCGACAGACCTCAGCCAAAGACTCGCAATTCAACTTTGTGTTTTTGTGAGCCTTATTATTGCTGCGGTAGGCAGAGTCCCATTTTGGAAGGATGGGCGAGTTCCCTGTCAATAAGAACAATATTTCAGCTAGCAAACATTCTAAAGGCCTCTGAAATCACTGGGGAGGGGGGGAATTAACATGAATCAACACTGGATAAGATTACAAGTGCTGCAAGTGATCTGTGGAACTGCTGACTGAAATCTACAAACTAAACAAACTTCCACTTCAGTTTTGACTCCATGACATTCACTAATGAGACCTATATTGATTTTTTGCAACCTTTAATGACAGTGATCACAAAAATGCCTGCTGACTTCATTAAGCGCGTGCTGGTCTATAAGCCTCAAGCTATATAGTCCTCTAACCTTCTCTCGGACTAATCCTGTGGGCATTAGGACAAGTTCTAATGGTGAATCAATTGTTGTTAATCAGATTCAACTAGTCAGACCGAATCTAGTACTAGACAGCTGAACTTTTGCTGCCAACTTCATATCTAGAGGTGCTTTTCCGAGAATAAGAATAAAATGTGGTATTGCGATATTGAATTTAAGAGGAAATAAAACAAATGATGTTTGATCTCCTTTTTTTGTAGTCAATCCAGTCTGCCAAGTGTCTCATTCTCCAGATCATCCTAGTCGGTGCTATAATAATTTATTGTTCACTAATACTTGTCTACATACCCGCCACCACCATCACCTGTCTGGTGAAACCATGGCTCCGCGAGCTCGGATTTATATGTATCTACGGTGCACTCATCCTCAAGACTTACAAGTTAGTGCCTTCTGATTTTTTTTTACCAACTCATTAAATCTGTTGGTAGAGTGACTTTCGTTCGCAAGGGCTAAAATACATTGTTTTATGACGCATTAATAACTGTATTGGTAATCAAATAAAATTGTATGTTTCAATGTAATTTTGCTGTTGTCAACCATCATTGAGTTATATAGATTTAGGTATATCATGCTATTCTGTGATAATGGCAGCTCTTGCTGCTGCTTGTCAGCTGGTTATGATGGCCGCTCCACCATGTCTCCTGGTGATGATTGCCTTACTATTGCAGAGTTTTGGCAGAGTTTCAGACTCGTAAAGCCCGCCGCGTGCACGTCCGTGATAAGGATCTGCTCAAATATTGGTTTGTATGTCTGGGTCTGGTTATAGTTTACCTTGCTGCCTGGACGGCTAGTCATGTCCATTACATATACACTCAAGACCGCTCCATTGTCACCATCATCTTGCTGGAGGACTACAAATTACTCTACCGATGTACGATAACCGGCTGGAATTATGTCACTCAATTTAGTAAGTGTTTAATATTCTCCTGTGGCTACACTGATGGACCATGGAGCTCACTGTGATATGAAGTTTCCAAAAATGGTTCATCAGATTGCTAAATGGGATGGCAACTACAAACCACAGACTGATTTCCTACACTAAGTGATAACCATTTACAGTCAGTGATGAATCCAGTTCCATGAGATGGGCTAGTGACCTCATCGGTCAGGTACCCTTCTATTAGCTCGCAGGGTTTAGATGTTACTCCTGAACTAATTAGTTTTACTGGCTATGTACTTCTGACAGCAAACAGAGTCCTCAGCTCTCTTGACTGTTACCTATACCTGTAGTACTTCAAACTCAACCGTGATTGATGGCAACTCATCTTAGTACTTTCCCCTTGCTAGATTAATTCCATATGTTGATATTAATCAGTACTTCAGTGATGTCTACGGACAGTTTTCAGAAACAGTGCCAAAATTATTATACTGAAATTTTTCCTTCAGCTTTTTCTCGGGTGCATCATTACTCTCGGCTTCATCCGCATACCTACGTGCCTCAAGGTAATGACAATGACATTTTTTTAAGTTCCTGTAAATGACAATCAGATCCTCTAATGATACATACATACATACTCTGTTGCAGCTGAGCTGGTCTTTATTATCTTTGGCCTGTATATGTCTTGGCGGCTGAGAACCGCATCATCTCTATTCTGGGAGTCGCGATACATTGCAGCTTCCTTGTCAGTGGAGCTTATAGTCTCTTTAGCCTATTACATAATTAGGTAGGTGTTCCGTTACACTATTTCAATGCCAGACACCAAAACCCCAAAGGTCACGCTGTGTGGCTTAATGGTGGTGGTCACAGTGGAGCATTTATTGCCATGATATCTGGCCTTCTGTTATACACCACTCTCTGGATATGATTCTGTATAGCAGAATTGTCCACTTCACGCTGATGGTTTGCTGTGTAATAGCATTAGGAAAAATGAGGTCACAGAATCCAGCTAATAATAGACTTATTTCCCCGTATGGCTATTAATCTTGTTTAAAAATCGATTGCATGGGAGCAAGTATAGAATACAACTAGGCAATCAGCTGGGTGATTTGACCTTCGGGCACAGACTGGACCTACAGCTATTCTGTAAGGGGAGGATAACTCTCTAATGACCCCTCACCCCTATGAGAATGTTAAGGCACTCCCAATATCTATTCATCTGAGAGAGTTGTGTTCCCATTACAGCCAAATCCTTGAACTGAATGGCCAATGGAGATTTGTACTCAACTTTGCTCACATTCAGCTAACGATTACTGTCGTTCTCTTACTAATATATGCCCCTAAGGTAAGGCCGACTAAAAAAATCTTTTCACAATGCTCCATGAACCTTTGATAAATAATCTGCACTATAGAAATGTTAATGGTAATCTCTAATTGTGGAACTATCGAGCTGTAAGTGGCATTCAGTAGTTGCTGTTTGATATACAATTTCTGTGGAAACATGATCCCACTTTGATATCTTCAACACACGCCATTCTAGTCTTTATAAGATGTACCTCTTTGCTCTCCCTGCCTGAAACTGTAATCCCTCCGCTTACACGATTCTAACATGTTTGTCAATTATAGAAACCTTCCTATTGAAAGTACCTTAATCTTAACCAAAGATGTTGTCTGTTCTACGGCTTAAAATGCCTAAATTTCTAGCTGCCGAGTCCCATCTACCATCTGGTATGAGTTTAGCAAGCTTCCCCAAGTTGTGTTTCAGATTTGACTCGCGTGAACAGTTTGATGTATTTGCAACTGAGAAGGGAATGTTGATAAAAAGAGCTTAGACATATAGGTGAAATTAGTTGTCTGACCAACAACATTAATTAACCGTCATAAAGCTTGTTTCTGCACCAATGATAATCACATGTTGGTTGTAATCTCTTTGGCATTTGTAGTTCTATTACATCCGCAATCAGCCTACAGACAATGCATTTGTTGTGGCAAGTCGCCGAGGTAACACCACTGACCATGTAGACTTCCGCACTAGAGGTCATGTGGCCGATGGTGAAATTGACATCGATGATATCAATATTGCGGATATGAACCCTGAGGAGATACGGGTGGGTTT
>Ga0224501_10001851_pt1 | contig 16514 bp, 11 predicted proteins | sample SF_Oct11_sed_USG_4_FD_169105 | JGI IMG/M metagenome (GOLD analysis project Ga0224501, IMG submission 169105) | Sediment microbial communities from San Francisco Bay, California, United States - SF_Oct11_sed_USGS_8_1 | ecosystem: Environmental > Aquatic > Marine > Sediment | place: USA... | reverse complement strand
GTATTCTTTATATCCTTATCACCAAGAACATAGGCAGTTTCAGGTTTTGCTGTCGTTTCCATGGCTACATTCTCGAGACCTGCGTCACCAAGAACATAGGAAGTCTTTGGTTGAATGATTCTTTCTTTCACAATTACCTGAGGTTCTATGGGCACCAGTTTGGCAGGCTTCTTTCCCTGAAAAATATTTGCCAACTTATAATAATCGGTTTTCAGTCATACTGAACCTCACCGTTCTCATGCAAAAGGTATCATATAAGGATAGGCAGGATTCCTGGTTGATGAAACCAAAATCTTTTATTAAGCAGCCCAAAATCTAGAACCAGAGAAAATCATTATTTTGTTATTTGAGTGATAGAGTCCAAATTGTTGATCATTTTGGAAGGATGCAAAGCTGATACGCTCTTAGCTGTCATAGATCGATTCGCTATCCTACACAGAAAAATCATTCCGGGTTATCATTGTGGTCATCGAGTCATCAGAACCTATGTCAAGCCAAACGGTACCAATTTAGTACTTGCATGAAAGCAGGAGGGTGGTAAGAAAAATTTGAAAGAAGAATATGGCATCCTACCATGAAAATCGTCTGCACACATTGTTTAATATCTGTGGCCGCATAGTTATCTCCTTCGGTAAACTCGACGAGCAATTTATCCAGTATTTCTCGAGTCTGAAAGCACAAACAGACGACTCTTCCAGGTTGCATGCAGATCATCAGATTTCTCATACAGTTCACTCAGCGATACACCTAAATTGTCTGGCTAATGCTCGATTTCTAAATGTGGCTGTTTATCGGCTAAACACCGCATGGTCAACCGACGATTATCCCTATGTCGACTAAAAAAGTTTATATGAAACTTTTCGGGTGACGGTCAGCGAGACATGGGATATTTGAGAAGACCTCAACGAACTACTGGATGTTCGTGTAATTAAAAAGCAGGGTCACTGTGATTTCCGAGCAATTGAAACGCGGAAACTAGTGACAAATATGGGATAGAAGTCTGTGTCAATCAAAGATCAACCCATATGGAGTCATACATTTCCAATCGGTCGCATATTCGCGTAGGGATTTCGTCAGTCAAGTGACCACATAAATCAAGCACACAAAAAAGCTAATCCCATGGTACTTTTCAGACCGTCGACGCACCAGAATTGGCCTCGAGATAGGAAATTAACACAGAGCTGTTGGTGTTTGCATTGATTTTTCAGCTTAGGCGCAGATGTTTGACAAATGCGTTTGCATGTGTATACTAGGCTTGTAGTTACACAAGTCTGAATAGAGAAACTGTGCAACAAAAATATAGAAATAGGGTTTCAGAACGCAGTTTTTCACCTCTGTCAACGAGTGTTAGTGCCATTATTGCACAATTGTAGAGGCCCGAATGCAACGGCTTCTATTTGGGGCTAGGGAACACCGGCAAAGCACTTCTTATAATTTAAGTTTTCTCCAATCTTGTGTTCAAATTTAACTTCCACTCGATGTTTTAAGGGGTGAAGATCACTAGCTTACTAAGTTTTAGTAATTAGATCCCATTTTATTTCTATTTGGGCCATTTGGGCCATAGTTATTCGAGTGACCAATATTCGGTTTGTGGAAAAAGACCACTCGCTATCGCTGCAACGAATGCGGAGTTGCCTCCCTTTAAGAATGGGGAACACAACTCCGAAAGTGCGTCGACAATCGACCGTCTCCTTACCTCTTTAACCAGATAATTTGTATGAGATATAATTTACCCTTCTTTTGATTTTGGTAATCGTCTCCTCCAGCTCTTGTACCTGCTCTTCATAATTCTCTTTCATCGCCTTAGTGTAATCCCTCAATTTCTCAAACTGCAATCAGAATGCAAAATCTGCCAATTCATGTTATAGAGTGCAGTAACCCCTTCAAGCTCAGTGCATCAGTTTTAATAGATATACCTGCTCAAGCGGTTGCTTAGTGGACAGCAGTTTATAATCAGGGATCCCCGGTTCAATTCCTGACTTGGGCATCACTTTGTGTTTCACCCTCATCAGATTCGGATCGGGACGTAAATGAAAGAAGCCCACTCACGGAGCTGACTTCTGAATTCTTTGCAGGGCATGCAGTTGCAAAGCAGAAAGTTCAGTAAAGACGCACTTCAGGAAACGCTGAGTCAAAAACTCAGTTTTCCACACCCACCAGAATACGGAAGAGAAGGAAGCAATACCTTTTGTTTCCATATATCCATTTCATCCAGCTCCTCATTAGCTGCTTGCAGTTCTTCCATTTTCTCCTCGTATGCCTCTTTTATCTGTACCATCTATAATAAATTGAGTTATTCATCACACACTATAATATCAGTCACAGGTATTTCAGGCAAAATCTCATTACGTAGCTTCATGAAGGGCGCTCCTTCTGGAAGGCAGACTGTTTGTTTTGCACAGAATGGATCAGAGAGCTGAGTAGTTCACTTCCAGCGGTTCCCCCTCCCCCGGCCAATATATTAAAGGGTGTATCAGATACAGCACATACTATCTGTCTGCTGTTGCAATTATGTCATTACTGTCATTTGACAGTTTACGGAACTGGAAGCGACTCCCTACGAAATTGGAATAATCAGCAGTTGATCTCTGGTGGTAATATGTATTTTTTTTTCTTATATTCTACATTAGCATTCCAGGCTGTACGCAGTCATGGATTTTGGTTTCAGGCTAACAGGATTTAGATAGGAGCTCTGGAATCAAATAATATTGGACATCCTTCCTGTCACCACCATAAAACTCCCTGAGATTAGACCCCACGAGGCCCTGCACACTCCGTCACATCTGCTCACTGTTGGTAAAAAATATGTGTATCAATCACGCGCACACAAAGTTTCTCCCTATGACTGTGAGTGTGTACCTTTTCTCTGTATTTTAGAAGCTGAGTGGTAACCATCTCTTTCTCATCCCGGAGTTCAGTCAGCTTTCTCTCACTCTCCTGGCGCTCAGCAGCGACAGCGGCAGCCATTTTGGTCTTCCACTTACTGTTGAGTTCAGCTTCGAGCTGACTGATCTACAGATGGGGCGTTAGATAACCTCCTGAAGACAGCTGCCAATATTAATGGGCCTGACTGTTTCGCACACACATGGGGTGCATAGAGGCATATCAATATCTACACCCAGCAACCACTTCTTCTGTTCAAACATACCAAACCATCAGTCTACCTAATCCAGGATCACTAATCACAGACCCACTGCCTACTACCCACTCAGTCTTGTAGCACGTTACTTCACCCTGAATCAGCAAATATGCCGATGGAGTGAATTTGATCCTGGCATTTATCTAGCTTGCTGTTCAGCTTCACTCAAATCTGCACCATTGCCTTCCAAGATGGACGGACCGACATGGATGAATGGATGGAGATAGATGTCATTCGCCTTTACCTACCTTGAGGCTGGAGTCAGAGTGATGCTGCTTTTGGAATCGCTCTCTGATACTCACTAGCTCCTCCTGGTGTGAATGCTTAAGTTCATCGATCTCTGCCTCAATGCGCTGTCTCTCCTCCGCCGCTTTGGCTTTCCTCTCTGTCAGCGCCTGAATAAAACATAGTCAAGCTAGGCAACTAGGGACTAGGCAAGTTTATTTCTGAAACCCTAGAGTGTCATATACTGATTTAATCTCTAGAAACCAAGAGAAGAAGCCTTTAGGGTTTCAATAAGGGATTTCAGGCTTCGTGATCAAGGATAATGAAATGCATGCAATGTCAACTCTTTCTACTGATTGCATCTGAAGCCTCTCATCCTTGGCTTGTGGGTGATTCAAGCACCACAGCAAAAATGAAAACCTTTCAAGCCTAAGTCATCAGAGTCTGTTAGAAATCATACTGTACATGACAGATAATAATCAAAACGAATACATGTGAATATATACATTTATGGCCTATGGGAACGTGGAACTTTGCCAATATTTGCACTAACCTACTTACTCCAAGTTAAATCAATGAACTAAGATAGTGGCTAGTCAACCATTACAAATCCCTGTGCGCTAGTACAAACTCCACGCAATAACCTATTTACTATCATTCAGGTTATGTAAAGTTTATCAATATAAGTGATTGCGATGTGTTGAACTAAAATATCATTCCTGTGCACCTACAAGATTGCAATGCACTAACAATTGCAAGGTCCGTGTTGTAAAACCATCTGACCAGTGCCTGATGATGCCTGGTATCATGAACGTAGGGCTGTGGCAATGATGCAGACCCTTGTATATCATATTAGAGAAGAACTAATTAAGGTCAAATTCACCCCAGTACTACCTGTAATCCCCTATACACAATGGTGAAACATTCACAATACCGTTCTTTGAGCTTTTATTCTATTTACTAACAGAATTCACCCGCAGGTATGGGTCATCGTGTCAGTCAAATAAGATAGCCATGTGCCCTTATAATACTATGAAAAGAAAGAAAAAGACATTTTTCTAGGCTGAGATGCATAGTACAGAATAATTAGGATACAGCTGTGTAGTGTTATACCTTGTTGAGGGCAGTGTTATTATCCCTGATCTCGCTAATATCCTCATCTAACTGAGTTAGTTTTATTTCTCCTTCCCGTCTTCGTTGCCGTTCCGTTTTCAGGGACTCCGTCAGCGATTTAATCTGCTCCTCCAACTCTACAATCCGAGTTAGTTCACTACGAGGCTGCGATCGTATCATGGCTCAGCCCACTTAACTTCTATTAAATGTACCCGTTGGGCTGTCGTGGGCGGATAGGAGCATGTGTATTGGCAAGGCAACACAGTAATTATACCAAAATTGGCATGGTTACATGGTGATGGCCAGTGATACAACAGGCATGCAAAACTGAAACAGCAATTCAAAAAGATGCATACAGTACCTGACAGCGGTCAAATCACTGTGAATAGCGCATTGTGTAGTGTTTCACTGTCTGCGTGAGAGACAACTGGTTGGTATTGCTATGTAATTCAGCTGGATTTAACACACTGGGTAAACGCAGAACCTACCGTATTTGAGCACCCTTGAACATAGTATGCATAATAAGTCAGATTACATTGTTGACTCAATACTAGTTGCAGGGATAATCATATAGAAAACCAGTCAGCCTGATATTCTATTGTGCTGTATGTAAGAATATCGAAGCCACAATATGAGTAAGCTGAAAGAATCAACAATCTGATTGGATAAAACGAGATCTATGTATAGAGAACTTAGTGTTAGTTTCCTGATGGTGTGATTTCACATTGTGTAGTTCCAGGTTAGACATATCAATGAATATGATAGGCATGGCCATGAACTTACATGGGCAAAAAACCCCCTCCCAATCCCAAAGTTTCCTTTAGGGGAATTTTGATGACAAACCATAATAAAGGACCAGGATCGCACCACAAGTTTTCGACATGTGCTGTGCGAACAACATGGCTAGGTTGACCAATGCTCAAACACGCAGAACTGTTCATTCCCTGTGAAGCTATGTGGGTGCCCTTGTAAAGAGCAGTTGGCCACGGGCATGGTCAAATTGAACCATGTGAACCATGATCTAGGTTCACTAGAAGCAGTCTAAACCTAAGCCTCTATACAGGTTTACAGGCGCTAAACCTAAGCCTCTACACAGGTTTACAGGCGCTAAACCTAAGCCTCTACACAGGTTTACAGGCGCTATAGCTCAGTGTAAAGATCCGAGTGTTGATGCTGTCTTGCCATTGCATGTAAACTGCAAGGTTGCTGCTCTAATAAAAACTCGACATGAAGGGAGTCATGGGCACAATCTGGAACACCGTTTTTACAAACAAAAGGTAGACTGACCTATCAGCCTAGCTCTAGCAGCTTCTATTTGCTCAGCTTCTTTAGCACTGGAAGAAGAAAAGGTGTGCACTTGCGTTCGTAACTCGTGCTCTTTTTTCTTGAGTTCGGTCACGGACAGTTGAGCCTCTGAAAGCTGTGACATCACTCTACTCAGCTCATTTGCCATATCCACCTAAAAACCAGAAGGGGTGGTCTCAATTGCGGCTTAAACCTAACGGTGGTAAGTTAAATGAAAAATATGTAGGTTACAGATGCTTCCCTCTCCAGTAACACCTTCCTTTTACCTACATGACAGAACAACTGAAAGGAGTAGTGCACAAGTTGACTTACGGGGTCGTGTTGACTCAGAGTTTCCCTGGGGAGAGGATTTTTAACTTTCCGACTCCATGGGTGACTCTCGTTTATTTAACAATGAGATGTGAAGCCGATGAAGCGGCGTGTGCCCGGCAATCAAACCAGGGATCCCTCGTCTAATGCGTAATCCAATGCACCATCGCTACCCCAAGCGACATCTAGCAGTTGTTCAGTTATAAAAAATGCTAAAGCACCCGTCTTCTTTCTAGACATATTATATGTCCAGACATATAACTATCTATAGAGTCCTAAAATTCTACCTTTTCTTGTTCGAGTTGGAGGATTTTTGTTTGTGATTGGGATGATGTGTTTTTGTAGGCGTCATTCCGCCGCTCTAGCATTTGATTGCTCTCCTCTAGATGCCTGTAATGGTCGACTGAACATTCACACTAGCCAGCAGTGTCATCCATGAGGTCATCATAATGTGAAGCATTTACGGAATTTATACTTTGTGTAGTTTCACCTCATCGCCTCCGGAAGACAGAATTTAGGCGGGTGATTTCACCAACATGTCGAAGCTATTTTATCGGAAACGACAGATTTGTTTGGAAGATATTTACTCAGTAAATCCTGGTGTTCTATGAAGCTGTCTGGGAATGGAGTGTAACACAGAGAAAATATTTAGGTAAAGAAACACAGCGCACTTACTTTTGACTTTGTTGCAGGAGTTCACCTATCTTAGTATTTTGGTATTCAATCTTGCTAGCTTTCTCTGCCACTTCAGCTTTCAGGTTCTCATTCTCATGAACTATCCTAGTGATATTCTCCAGTAATATCCTAGTCTCCATGTTTGGGACATTTTTACCAGAGTTGGTTTGATCCAGCTACGGAATGGCGGTATTGTCACAAATGAAACCATGGAGATGAATGTAATGATGTGTGGTTTGCTCCCCTCCCCCGCTACTAGGCTGACAAACATATGCCTATAATTATCTATCATTATTGTGTCTATAAAATACTATTTCAGAGTTGTCCTTCCTTTGAGATAAAGGCCGTTTATAATAGAATGAAAGAAAGTTCTCAAAACAAATCATATTTGGTGAAGGCATTTGAGTGGTTGCGGAAAACGCCCCTCGATATGATGGCACTGACGCTCGTTTCAATTTCGTATGATGATGCTGGACATGCTTTCTTTCTTCGAGTTCATCCAGATAGGTATCTTACAGTTTGTCAGCAATCACAAATGCTATGACTTTCAAATCGATACAAAAAGCACATCATTTTCGGTGAGCCAATAACTAGCCCATTGCAGTGGGTCATGTACATTACGCAAGTGGAAATATAATAACTCCGGCAGAAAACAAAGGAACACAACTCCTCAACATCTCTGAAGAGACACTTGAGATGAGCTGCCAAGTTGTCCCAATTCACAAATCCTTCGTCAGGACTTGATGAACTGATGATCGCCGAGGTTATGGGACTAAAAGCCTACTCATTTATCAATACCTCACCTGTAATAGCGTGCTACAGTTCGGTCGGGTTATTGAATAAATCAAAGGTATAAATCTACCAGTCGTTTTACCTTGTCAAGCACCGTGTCCAGTTTCTTGGAAATTCTCTCATAGCTGAGCTCGGCATTTGGGTCCAATGGTTGCAGCGAAGATTGTGGTCGTGGGAGAGCAACTCCAATTCCTACAACACAAACCTACAATTTAAAATATGAGCCAAGCGGTTATGAAGAGAGAAACCAAAACTCCAAAATTGTTTAAGCCTGGTATAATGAGGAAGCCAGACTATAACACCACAAGCGGCTTCTTTCGTACTGCATAGTAATTTCACCAATGGCACTTATTTTTTCATTTTCATTTGTTTTTCATTTTTTTTACTCCGGCACTTGGCCATCCTACTGCTTGTTGGGGTGGTAAGAGCTAGGAATTACAGTATGTGAGAAACTTCTTCGCACAGTGGCCACCCAGCACGACTAGGATTTGAACCCAGTATCTTTCGATAATGAGCCAAGCGCTCTACCCATTTAACTATCCCAGCTTTTGATAATCATTTATGGTATAATCAGTTGTAACTTAATTTTTAGAAGCCTAAAAGATGGACAGCAATAAGAATGTTTGATAGAGTTAAACTGTGTACTAATATATACCAGCATTCATCTGTGTGAGATATGGGGACTGGGAAGGCAGCTGCTGGGCAAATTGTTGTTGTTGCAGCCTTAGCTGTTGTTGTAGTAATAGTTGTTGCTGTTGTTGTTGCTGCTGTAGTTGGAGAGTTCGCATTGTGGCAGTTTCCTGTAGGAATTCCTGCTGCTGTAGCATAGCCATACTGCTAATGCTGCCAGTTAAACTCGCATGACTGGGAGTAGGGGAGGGTGTTGACATGTGACTGATAGGCTGCAATACAACATTTTTCTGTTGAGCTAGATCACGAGGCAAACTTAAAAAACATGAATAAAACTACCAAAATACATTCTATCTAAAACTGCACGCCTAGACAAGTATAAGGATAGTTGAAGTTGACTATACACTAATTCCACGCTTCCACTGAGTCAGCGTAATGCATGTTACTAGAAGACTGAACGAGTGGTCCTGGCATCACCATCACTAAAATAATACATGATCCAGATCCGGGTCTCAGGAACCATTTTGAGAATATACTCTATTCAGGTCCATATAGAACTATCTGAGGGAAAAGTTTCATTCATGCGTATTAATTACTACAAAAGAGGTCACTAGTGTATCCCTTTTGGTTTGTGAAACTGCGTATTCTTGATTTTTAGCATTAATGCGGTGAAGCGATAGTTTAGTGGACAGCATCCTGGGCCTTGGACCAGGGGTCCCGGGTTCGATTTCCAGTGTGGGCAAAAACTTTGTATTTCACAACACCCTCGTCGGTTTTGGATCCTGCTGTTAAATAATGGAGGCCCTCTCATAAAGTTACTGTCTCAAAGGAGTAAGCTGGTTTAAACAGAAAGTCTCCTATGTACCCTGAAAATGCTACATCAAAGGCTCAGTAGGCAGATTTCTGCAACCCCCACTCCACCGGTCATGATACTAAAGAAGATCAAGATGTTTTCCAGCAAATCACAGCATTTTAGGTTCCTTGCTTCATAATAAACTAAACTAAAAGACCCCAAGGTCGGCATGGGGAGTCATGATTGTCTGCCATGTAACTACACCTACCTGGAATGCATGTGTTGGGGCAGGCCGCTGTGGTGTGGTCTGCTGTGATAAAGGGAGAGGCTGTGTACTGGTTGGATGGCCTTCAGGGTCATCAGGGACACCTATAATGTAGTTTTTTCAATTATTAAACAATATGAGATATATGTGTAGCTCTTTACCTTTTGTGTATTCGAGTCAAGCATGAAACACCCGTCCCACGCAATCTACATTAAAAAGTCGAAAAATAGCTGTAATTGAAAGATTGTGCCTATTCCAATTCCATATGATATCACGAAGTCCTGGAGAATACGGAATTGGAATTTTTGTACAACAGATACATGCATATATACATTTGCACCTATGTCGCTGTCTTTTTTTTATAGAGAATACTTACTGGGCTGGGTAAAGGCAGGCATTGGTAGCATAGAGGCTCCAAGCTTGGCCATTCTGTTTTTCAGATTTGATTTACCCCCAGTGTCAGAATGCTAAAAAACCAAAACACTCTCATGATACAGTAAGTCTAACTTACAGATAAGCTTGTGTGAAAAACACTGTGGGTCACCGCCTTCACACAAGACTAGGATAAACGCACGGAATTCGTCAAGCCAGCTTATAGACATAACTCACAATTGAATCATATGGTTACCAGTTCATATGTTGGTGAATTGAACAGCATGACAATAAAATAGTAAGGTCAAGTTCAATACATAATTGAATGACCATATTTGGGTTAGCGTATTCTGTGATAGTTAATTCTTTTTCTTTCAAATCATACTCAGTGTCAAGGGTATGGAAATTCGTCTGCTGTATCTTTAACTTGACGATTCCCAGGGTACGTTCCCTTGGGACTGTCTCTGCTTACACTTGTAGGCCCAACAGAGAAGGCAACTCTATGGGTGGGCCACCTTTATTTGAGCGTTAAACACAAAGCGATACCCAAATCCAGAACTGAACCAGAGACCCTTCATTCTTAGCCCAGTTTGCTCTCTGACAAGCCAATGATTAATCACCTAATAAATTTATTTATTAAGAATACCGATCCATCATTGTGCCTACCTCCAGTTGTTCTGTGATAGATCTCGTTCGGGAACGCACGCTGTCATCCTCCACAGAAAGACTAGACATAAGGGAGGCTGACTGAGCTTGTTCCTCGACAGGCTGAGTAACAGCTGTAGCAGGAACTTCGGCAGGCTCCTGAATGGCAGGCGGCTCTACTACGGGTGCACTGGCATTCACACTTTTCATCTGTTCAAAAAAATGCATGGCAACAAATTGCTGACAACTGACATGGTCTACACAGACATGTTTATTCTGTTGTAATCCTTGGTCTTATGCTTTAATTTAACAATTAAGCCCAGTTTTGCGTAAAATCTTATTCTTTTATAAAAAAATATACTGTTTTTGTTCAGTACTTACAAAATAGCTTAAAGGGGTTATAACACGGTCGATGGCAGACACACTTTCGGAGTTGTGTTCCCCATTCTTGAAGGGAGACAACTTCGCATTCATTGCAGTGATAGCGAGTGGTCTTTTTCCACAAACCGAATATTGGTCACTCGAATAACTACCACCCAAATGGCCCAAATAGAAATAAAATGGGATCTAATTACTAAAACTCAGTAACCTAGTGATCTTCACACCCATATAACATCGAGTAGAACTTAAAATTGACAAAAGATTGGAGAAAACTTCAGTTATAAGAAGTGCTTTTCCGGTTTTCCCTAGCCCTAAATAGAGGCCGTTGCGTTCGGGCCTCTATCATTTTACAATCATGGCACCAACGCTCGCTGACAGGTGAAAAACTGCACTCTGAAACCCCAAATGACTACAAGTCTAGTGCGCGCCTGCAAGAAGATTTTTCAAAAATCAGTGCGTAAGCCGAGAACTCAACGCAAACACCAACAGCTCTGTGGTAGTTTCCTATCTCGAGGCCAATTCTGGTGCGTCAACGATTTAAAAGTACATCGCCGAGGGCTCTAAGTATACGCATTGGATAGGGCTATATCTAAGTTTCCCTTTGAACTGGGTGTTAGGCCCATTTGTTCATGGTAGGCTTCAGAATCTACAAACAAGTGAAGTCACTTTTGCCCGTGTCATAACCCTTTTGATTTTGAATAAAACCTTCAATGGAATCACCGGTATAACTCACCCTAAGAAGATGAATTTCAAAGACAAGCGTAGCTCCTGGAGCTATCCGCTGAGGCACTCCCTGGTCACCGTAAGCCAGATGCGGAGGGATCACTAGGAATCGTCTACCGCCAGCCTTCAAGCCTATTATACCCTGATCCCAACCTCGTATCACCTTGCCTTTTCCTACTTTCATCCGATAGGTTTTCTCCGTCTCCATGTTGCTGTCAAACACCTGCAGGAAGTCAATACAAATGTCCAGATTAATGACCCAATCAATCGAAACCCAATGAAACTCAAGTGGTAGGGGTTTTTATCAATTAAATCATAACGGATCGACGAAGTTGAGGGACACAAAATGTTACTATTCAATTCGCTCGTAACTGTTGTTCTACTTAGACCATAGACGCATAAATCTATACTATAGTCCATTGGATCGCTGACATCTGGAGGAGTTGGCAGAATTCTGTCATTCTCAAATAGGAGGCTCAGGATATCTTGATCTTGAGTCTTGAACACAAAGGATGGTTGCTGATTATCACCCCTTCGAAGGAAACGTAACGCAGTTAGTTTCTGAGAAGGGGTCTAGTTCTACAGGGGTGCCAAAACCAGCCAATGCTAAGCCTTTTGCAGAACGTACCTGGCTACAGCGGCACGTGCCCCAATGTCCGATGTACGGAGTGGCTAGGAAAACGGATTACGCTACACTTGGGGTGGCACGCGAGCGGATAGATCCCACACATCGCGGCATTAAGTTGGTGTGCCATTAGTGCCAGCTTGCTCGAAGTAGGTCCAACACCGGTGTGAGCCAGTCAGCGAATTTGCAAATTTAGCCAGCAGCCTTCTCCGCTAGAGGTCGTTGATAGCTGTAGGAACGCAGCACCATTGCAACTGACTGCGGGTGGTAACAACAGGCTGAGTTAGAGGTTAAGGACTAGAACTAATTGGCTGAAGCCCGCGGGCTCAAGCAAAGGCCGCGCGTGCGCCGTCTGTCATTTCCGACTGTTCGTTTTCATAGCGTTTCGCTTTGCGTGTTAGTTTGTGCTGGCCCCGTAGATTCCTTCGAAGGGGTGCTCTCTTGCCATGCACTGCTAATGGTGCCCACTGTTCGTTGACAGGGTAGTTGCTTGCGATAGGCGATGCTGGCATGGCTGGTCAATAAAATGCTTGACGGAACAACAGTCACATAAAAATCGGACATGAAACATTCTGCTATTTTTCTGTACCTGCGCAGTTTGGCCCTGGGCATAGTTCCAGCCAGTGTATTTGAGCTCAGCTGAGTCTCCATCACAGAGTCCAGCCCCTTCGCCTATTTTGGAATCCTGAATGATGACATTCTGTAGGGATGGGGATATTGCAGCCACACACAGCGCCACCTGTCAGAAAAAACATGAGCTGGGGTCATAGATTTGGACAAAATAATAACTGCTTTAGCAGGAAAATTACATAAATTTATACAATTAAATAGCTTTCATCCCAGCAAAGTGTTTTACTGGTACCTCAATTCAAAGTGAGTACACATTATTTAATAAAAATTAAATTGTTTCTTGTGCCAATGTCTTACAGCTTAGCCACTCGAATCATATATATAGGCTACTCAGTGACATAAAGTCACTGGGCTACTAGAATTGTGGACAATGTTTCTTGGAGAAGACAACTCCTCTGATTTTCATCATTTTAAAGGGTAAAGGTTGCCCCTTAGTCAGTGGCCATGTTTAAACTGCTATAAGAGAGCAAAACTCGTATCAGCAACAGCGTTACTGAGGTGGGGTGCCACTTCTCTTCATCGCCGCTTCGAAATTTCTCATTTCTGAAGAGAGTCGAGCACCCATTCTCTGGTAGGCACACAGGGGAAGCTTTTGAAAAATCCCGGGCACAAGCTTGTGTTTGAATCCGGGACTTTCAGTGACAGTGGAGACCGTTATAGGATTTATGTAAAGTACAAATCAAACTATAGTAATGAAACTCGCCTGCTTTGCAAACTTCTCCAGGATTTCCTGTGAATCGAAACGGAGGGAGAGAAGGGAGGTGGTGTCATCATAGAATCGGGCGTACTGGCCTGGCAGCACTTCAAACTTAAAGGATGCGGTCAGCGTGGCATTAGCCACTGGCTTCTCTTTACTGATATACAGCAATATCCGATACTGCAATAAAGGAGCAGATGACAATAAACTACATAAAAATAAAAAACTTTGTATGAAAAAATATTTATATGTTCGCAGCAGTGATTGTCACAGTATGCATCAAGATTACTATGAATGGGTCATGCCAATCATCAGTACCAATACAACTGTATTTCTAGCAATTCGGTTTGGTCATTTACAAACATTTACATGTACAGGACAGAACTGAGTATTGGTATATGTACATGCAGAGGCTTTATACAGTTTACTTCAAAATTTGCGTCACTGAGTCAAGTTAATTTTACTCTTATTTACAGCAGATCCACGGTGTCATTCCCTGCTGAGCATTGACCCGGCCAAAATCCTGGGTAAAGCGGATGGAAAACAGTGCTTGTTTGACTTCTTTTATCAAGAGAGTTAACTTCCGACTAATCAAAACTCCAGCTATTGCCTTCTACACTGACAACTGTAGTGAAGATAAGATATAAGATGTCATGTGATTCAATGGCATGCAGCATGGCTGCCGTCATGTCTAGTCTGTCTAATCATCACATCCATGCAATGCTAATCTCCCAGTCTCAGCAACCCGATTTTGTTGGTTAGAGCAAACCACTAGGAATACTATAAGTATTTTCTGCTCGAATATTTTTTTGCAAGAGAGGTCACTCCTCCATGATGTTATGCAAATCTTTGATGACTCTACGGCCTCACCTTATTCAATAGCCTTCAACAGTTGTAACCAATGTTCAATAAAACAGGCTGAATAATAATGAACTCCAGTCTTATATAAACTCATTCTTACCTCCCCTGTCTGATGATTGCCGAGCACAGCTGCTCCAACTTTTCCCTGGTTGACATTTTGCCCATTGACTAGTTTGAAGCAGTGTACAGCGGCTGCCTGGAGAACTGCTGATGCTGCTGCTGTCGCTGACTGTTTCGGAGGATCCTCTGCAATGTAGAATTCAAATCATATCTCTAGACCCTATAGTTGATGACCTATGACATGCTTCCTTTTGAACGACATCGTCTAAGGAGAGTAACCTAACTGCATTCATTGACAGTAGTAAGATGCCCGAAGCTGTTTCTTTGATATGGTGTCATTTTGATACCCTATGGAATGTTAAATTTAGCTTGCTTTTAGCCATAATTTCTGCATGTTTAAGCCGCTAGGATAGTCAGAGAAATTGAAGCCAACTTTTAGTAGATATACAACATCTAGTATGATCTCAAAATTAGGAAAGTGTTACAGAAAATGTCTTTAGGCAAAGTTGGCAGATGGTTGGTGGATCAAGATCTCTACATGAAATGGAAGTGTAGGTTGAAGGTTTTGCTTTCATGAAGATAGTACTTTTTGCTTTTATATGATGCTATTACAGGAAACAGTATACCTTGCTTACGTGGCTGTTTAGGTGCAGTGTAAGAAAGCGACTGACTTCCATTTCCTGAATCATTCCCAAAGAGATTCGATAAACGGGATCCAGATGTGCTAAGAATATCAAAGAAATAGGAAGCTGAACACACAGAGCTTGGTATGGAGATTATATAGTCATCTATCTTTCACCCATCGCCTGCCCATGGTAGAACTTTGGCTTTCCTTCTCGATGTGATTGTGCGGTGCCATTGAGGGGAGTTTGAGCCATTTCTGCCATGCTCGCTCAGGATGGATTGGCAGAGTGTGAACAGCCTGGGAAAAATCCCTTGCAAAACTCTGCTATGACTGGGAATTGAACCCGGGCCATGGGGAAGATAGACAGTGAGATACGTTCATTTTCCTACTGAGCTATCATGATTGACATGGAGTGGCTCAGCTACAACATTCATACAGAATAGGTCTACAAGTACCTTGGTATTCCCATGCCACCTCCGATTTGAAAACCATCATCATCGTCATCACTGAACATGATTCCAAGACGATTCTACAATTCCAAAAAATAAATCTGGCACAATGAAATTCACCACCGATAAAGGGTTTGAGCAGATACATATCGCGCACGGCTAAAATTGAGCTCGCAATTAGCGCTTTGAAATCACTGGCTATATTTTGGGTAATCCAGCTTCAAAAACACAGGCTAGAATTGGTTGTGCACCAATTACATGGTATAGGTTCAAATGCAAGTACTGATTAATTACAGTGAAAACGCCGCGGTTGTAGTCCTTCTCTTGTGCTAGCTAAACTAGTGACTCACTCACTGGCTGTTGTTGACAATTGCTGGCTCCAACTTTGTATTCTGTCTCTGACTTGTAGTTGTACATACCATAGACTTACAGAGTTGATTACAGACAAGGAGTCCACTAAGGTCATGACTGAACAATGCAGTCCTCCAGTCTGCGTAATGGACTGACTAGCCCCAGCAGCCAGTCTCACTCTCAGAGTCAGTCATTTCATTTTCAGGTTTTCACTCACTGAGTTAGTCAGTTAGTGAGTTAGTCAGCTACTCAGTTACGTTAGTAAATCTAAATGTAACTGTAAGTGACCGAGTCAATCAATAATTGGGCGAATCAGTGACTCATAAGCAATCTTTTTAATGAAATATTTAATCGTGCATTACCATAGAAGAACTCCAATACCTGAATTATAAAGGTTAGAACAAATCACCTTGTTAGAATAGAGGACGTTTGGGACGTTAAAAAAATTGCCAGATCTCCGCCTCCAGTGCAGGAAGCGGACCGAAAGAAAAGTGGGCGGTAACTGTAGCCTCGACACTGCGTAATTTGTGTTGCATTCCAGTAATGCCTGTTTACGACATAGTCGTATGTTTTAAATCTCGAAAATATAATTTAGGCCGCTAAAATGCTTTAGGGTTAAAAAATAAATGCAAAAATAAATTGACTCAGCCACCCAGCTGTCTTATTAGCATCTTATTCCTAGGGTACTAGAGGGTACCCTACTTATTCGATGCAGTGACATAGGTCGCTGTTCCATGCGAACGCGCGTGTCACGGAGAAGTTATTCTACTTTTAGTCAGGTGCTCTTCGGAAAGTGGTGGGGGCGAAGAACCCTTTTTTATTCCCATTTTGCCGTTTTCTTCCCACATC
>Ga0224501_10001850_pt1 | contig 16514 bp, 29 predicted proteins | sample SF_Oct11_sed_USG_4_FD_169105 | JGI IMG/M metagenome (GOLD analysis project Ga0224501, IMG submission 169105) | Sediment microbial communities from San Francisco Bay, California, United States - SF_Oct11_sed_USGS_8_1 | ecosystem: Environmental > Aquatic > Marine > Sediment | place: USA... | reverse complement strand
ATGGTGTACCCCCCCGAGGTTTCAACAACCAACGGAGTAGCCCGGTTGGCTAAGACAAAGTGCTTGTTTGTGGTGTGAAATGTCCCCTCTTCACCCGAAACGGTGAGTTCTTTTCCTTTTTTCCCGTAGAGGGTAACGTCCACCTGATTGAGGAGTGCCTGTTGTTCACTTTCAAATAAACGGGCCTGCTTGGCCTCAATTTCCCACTCAATCGTATCCCCATGGGATTGAGTGAATTTGAATCCTGAAATCTTGGCATCAGCCTGTTCGAGGGTATTGGGAGGAATAGACGAGGCAGGAGGTGCGGAATCTGCGTTCACCATCAGGAGATAACCAAGAAATCCCATCAGGATTCCACTCAAGGCAAGCAACGACCACTTCGCGACATTTCTCCACATAATTTGAGATCGTGATTCAGACTATTGATAATTGAATGTGGCATGATCGTAGCATGCATAGCAGGGCATGTAAATCTCTCTGGCATTCTGAAAGTAGAACGCCCTCCACGTGTTTCCACGTGGAGGGCGTAAAGACCGAGAGAGACTACAGACAGATGCGTTCAATCTCTATAGCTATTTTTCCGAACTCCCTGCAGGAGACTGATCTGACGGTTGCGTGTCCTTCTTTGAAGCCGAGGGATCCGGACGTGAGACCAGTTCAATGGCCACCAGTTCACCGCCGTCCCCGATACGTCTCCTGGTTTTAATAATCCGCGTATAGCCGCCTGAGCGATCTTTAAAACGTCCGGCCACATCGTCAAACAGTTTCGACACCACGGCTTTACTTTGCAAAAAGCCTAGTGCACGCCTTCTTGCCGGGAGGGTCCCCTCTTTTCCGAGGGTAATCATCCGATCAGCAAAACCGCGTAGTTCTTTTGCTTTGGCTTCGGTCGTTTCAATCCGTTCATGGTCAAGCAACGACGTCACAAGATTGCGGAACAACGCCCGCCGATGCTTCGTTTGCCTTCCGAGCTGTCGCCCTTTTTTCCTGTGTCTCACCGCATTCTCCTTAACCTTGAATTACTCCGCCTGCGAACTTCCATCGTGGGACTGTGTCGAATCCACTTTGGTGCCAAGAGACAACCCCATTTCCGACAGAATTTCTTTGATTTCATTAAGCGACTTCTTCCCGAAATTCTTCGTGCGCAACATCTCTCCTTCTGATTTTTGCACAAGGTCTGCAATAGTTTTGATGTTGGCGTTCTTCAAACAATTCGCCGCGCGGACCGACAGTTCCAATTCATTCACGCTTCGCGACAAGTGTTTGTTCACTTCAAGTTGGGACTCTTCTGACCCGACCTCGACTGTTCCCGTTCCACGCTCTTCAGGATTAATGAATATATCGAGGTGCTCACGGAGGATGCTTGCCGCATTGGACAACGCATCTCTTGGACTGATACTCGAATCCGTCCAGATTTCCATAGTCAATTTATCATAATCCGTCATGCGGCCGACTCGCGCATTCTCGACCTGAAAATTGACCCGCTTGATGGGTGAGAAAATTGAATCGATGGCGATGACCCCGATCGGCAAACCTTCCTCTTTATTGCGTTCTGCAGGAACGTATCCTCGTCCATGCTTAACGGTCATCTCAATATCAAGCGTGGTGTCCTTATCCAAGGTTGCGATATGGAGATCAGGCGTCAGGACGGTCACATCGGCATCATTGACGATGTCCGACCCCTTTGCCTCACCCGGTCCGGTTTTCCGTAGTCGAATGGTTTTGGGTTTATCGGTATGAAGAGCCAATCTCAGACTCTTAATATTCAAAATAATCGAGGTCACATCTTCAGTGACTCCGGCGATGGTCGAGAATTCATGCACAACGCCCTCGATTTTCACTGTCGTGACGGCGGCCCCGGTGAGAGATGACAGTAGCACTCGCCGAAGAGCGTTTCCGACGGTCGTACCAAACCCCCGCTCAAAGGCTTCCGTAGAAAACCGACCGAATGTCGGGGAATTCGCATCTTTATCGACTTCCACCCGTAACGGGACCTGAAAGTCTTTCATCGCCTTGATCATGACTCCCCCCATATGCCAGCAGACAGTTAACGGACGCGGTTCTTAACCGAACGTCACGGCGGGGACACCGCCTTTGCCAAAGTCTGTAGCTATCGTGAATACAACTCCACAATCATTTGCTCGTTTACCGGAAGCGCGATCTGATCCCGAGCCGGAAGAGCACGGACAACCCCTTTAAATGCCCCTCTATCAAGTTCCAACCAGTCTGGGATTCCACGGCTGTCAACTGCTTCCAATGCCTCTTGGATGGGGATCAATTCTCGGCTCCGCTCACGAATCTCAATGACGTCCCCCGTTTTCACAAGAGCGCCTGCAACAGTAATCTTTCGGCCATTCAGTAAAATATGTCCATGACTGATGATTTGCCTGGACTGTTTTCTTGAGACCCCAAACCCTAACCGGTAGGCGACATTATCCAGACGACATTCGAGTAGACGCAAGAGGCTCTCGCCTGTTACGCCGGTTTGCCGCTCGGCCCGTTCGAACAATCCCCTAAATTGACGTTCTTGGAGGCCATAGATCCTTCGAAGTTTTTGCTTCTCACGCAATTGGAGGCTGTAGTCCGACGTCCGCTGCCTTCCCTGTCCATGCTGCCCTGGCGGATAACTACGCCGTTCGATGGCGCACTTCTCCGTCATGCATCTTGCACCCTTGAGAAACAATTTCTCACCCTCTCGCCGACAGAGCCGACAGACAGGACCGCGATACTTTGCCACTGCTTCCTCCTCGTTAAATCAACGCAACGTGAAACCCTGATGATTGAATTCCACCTGAATTGCGTTTTCCTCGAACCTCATGGATCATAACCTTCTTATACTCGGCGACGCTTGGGGGGACGACAACCATTGTGAGGAATCGGCGTCACGTCACGAATCATGTTAATCCGTAACCCTGCCCCCTGCAGTGATCGAATGGCCGACTCCCGGCCTGAACCCGGCCCGTTGACGTAGACATCGATCTGCCGCATTCCGCTTTCCATCGCCTTTCGCGCGGCCGCCTCACCTGCACGTTGAGCGGCAAACGGCGTACTTTTTCTTGATCCTTTAAATCCCTGATTTCCCGCACTGGTCCAGGCGACGGTATTACCGTTCATATCGGTGATCGTCACGATAGTGTTGTTAAATGAAGCCTGAACATGAGCGACTCCGTTTTGGACAATCCGCCGCTCTTTCTTTTTTCCCTTCTTGCCACTCATGCGCGCTCCTTCATGATGCGTTCAACTTATTAGGGGTCTAGCCTCGCCGTGCCGCACTCGGCCTAGGTTTGCTCCCGACACCGGTACGTCGTCCCTTGCGTGTCCTTGCATTGGTTTTCGTCCGCTGTCCACGTACGGGCAGCCCCCGACGGTGTCGCAAGCCCCTGTAGGATCCCGTATCTACCAGCCGTTTGATATTCAGGGAGACTTCCTTACGGAGGTCACCTTCGACACGATAATCTTGTTCAATAATTTCACGCAATTTCACGATTTGATCTTCACTCAAATCGTTGACGCGGATTGATCCGTCTACTCCGGCGGTCTTAAGAATTTGCTGAGCAGAGACGCGTCCGATTCCAAAGATGTATGTCAGACCGATATCGGTCCGCTTGCCTCTTGGCAAATCGACGCCAGCAATACGTGCCATCTTCTCCCCTTTCACTCGTGCGGTATATCGTTATCCGCAACGCACGTTCCTTACAGAAACGGTGCGGCACAGTAATTATCCACACACGTCGTTGTTTAGCCCTGCCGTTGTTTATGCCGAGGATTGTCGCATAGCACGCGCACCACTCCTCGTCGTCGGATAACTTTGCACTTTGCACAAATAGGTTTTACTGACGATTTAACTTTCATAGGAACTCTTTGCCCCCGCTACTTAAAGCGATACGTAATTCGGCCTCTACTTAAATCATACGGCGACATCTCCACCGTCACTTTGTCGCCTGGAAGAATACGAATGAAATGCATACGCATTTTTCCTGAAATATGAGCCAAGAGCACATGTCCGTTTTCGAGTTTCACGCGAAACATCGCATTCGGCAGCGTCTCTGCCACAACACCTTGAACTTCGATTATATCTTCCTTTGCCACGTACTCCTGTATTCTTTCTTCGGCCGGTGTTGTTTAATTTGCCCTTCCAGGCCTCTCACTCAAGACTCGAGCGGGTCCGCTTGGTTGAATCGCAATGGTATGTTCAAAATGCGCGGACAAGCTCCCATCAGCTGTTACCGCGGTCCACCGATCGTTAAGCACTCGAACGGCACTTCCCCCAATATTTACCATGGGCTCAATGGCTAACACCATCCCGCTTTGTAATCGGGGACCTTGTCCAGGTTTCCCATAATTCGGGACTTGCGGTTCTTCGTGCAATTGTCTCCCCACGCCATGTCCTACAAACTCAGTCACAACCGAATATCCGAAAGATTCAGCATGATGCTGAACCGCATGGGAAATATCCGTCAGACGATTACCAACCACAGCTTTCTCAATTCCGAAATAGAGCGCTTCTTCTGTGACTCGTACGAGTTGCCGTGTGGAATCCTGGATCTTACCAACGGGAACGGTCACTGCGGAATCCCCATAGAACCCCCCGACAATCGCACCAAGGTCTAGGCCGATAATATCTCCCTCCTTAAGTTTGCGCTTGGAGGGAATTCCGTGAACCACTTGCTCGTTAATCGACGCGCAGAGAGTCTTCGGGTAATTCCGATACCCCTTAAAAGCTGGGATACCCCCTCTTGCTCGAATTTCCTGTTCCGCGAGGCGATCAAGTTCGTCGGTACTGATACCTGGCTCCACGGCGCGCTGAATAATCTCCAGTACCTCAGCGACAATTTTCGAAGCCTCTGCCATAATTGCAATTTCAGCAGGGGTCTTCAGGATGATCATGCGTGCTTGTCGGCCGTTATTACCTTCACAAGACTGTCGAAAACTGAATCAATCGGCCCCATACTCGCAACTTGTGACAAAAGATTTCTATTTTGATAATAGGCAATCAACGGAGCAGTCTGCTCTTGATAGACCTTGAGGCGCGTCTCAATTGCCTCCTTCGTGTCGTCACTCCGTTGCACCAACAATTCGCTACATCGTTCACATGAGTTCCCTGTTTTTGATGGAGCAAACTCCGTGTGATATGTCGCCTGGCATTTCGGGCAACTCCGCCTTCCACTGAGGCGGTTGACGATTTCATCCCGATCCGCTTCGAAATTGATAACGGCAGACAGATCAATACTGCGCTCATCCAAGACCCTTCCAAGTTCTTCAGCTTGAGGGACGGTTCTCGGAAACCCGTCCAAGACAAACCCGTTCGAACAGCTCGTGTCCGAAAGTTTCTCCCTGACAAGGCCTATCACAACAGAGTCCGGAACTAATCGACCTTGATCCATAAAAGATTTAGCTTCAAGGCCAAGAGGTGTCCCGTTACGAACGGCTTCCCGAAGCAAATCGCCGGTTGATATTTTTTTCAAACCGAATTTAGATGAGAGTTTTTCAGCTTGTGTCCCTTTACCAACGCCTGGAGCCCCAAGGAATACGAGACGCATAGATTGCCTCAGCCGTTTCTTCCGCGCAATGGAGCCATGCCCTTACCTAAGAAACCGTCGTAGTTGCGCATCAGCATATGCGATTCGATTTGCTGCGCAGTATCTAGTCCGACCCCGATAACAATCAACAGCGAGGTGCCGCCGAAATAAAACGGCACGTTAAGCTTATAAATCAGCAATTCGGGGATGACACAGACGACTGCCAGATAAATCGCCCCGGCAAACGTAATCTTCGTCAGTACATTATAAATATAGTCCGACGTACGCTGTCCTGGTCGAATACCAGGAATAAACCCTCCATATTTTTTCATGTTATCAGCCATATCCACTGGGTTAAGAACCACAGCGGTATAAAAGAAACAGAAAAAGAGGATCAATCCGACGTACATCAGCGTATAGAGTACGGATCCGGGTGATAATTGCGTGCCAATTTCCCTGATCCATGGCGTCTCAAAGAATCCTGCGATCGTGGCAGGAAACGCGATGATCGACGAGGCAAAAATAGGAGGAATAACCCCTGCCGTGTTAATCTTCAGTGGAATATGAGTACTCTGACCTCCATAGACACGCCTTCCGACGACACGCTTGGCATACTGGACCGGAATCTTCCTTCTTCCGCTTTCGAGAAAGACGATGGCGGCGACTACAACCACCATCAAAACGCCCAATGCCACTAGTAGGACAATATGAAGTTCTCCTACCTTATAGAGATCGAACGTTTGCGCAACGGCTGCCGGGAGCCTCGCTACAATTCCTGCAAAAATAATTAAAGAGATACCGTTTCCGATACCACGCTCGGTTATTTGCTCTCCAAGCCACATCAGGAACCCTGTCCCAGCCGTCAAGGTAATGACGGTCATGAGTCTGAACCCCCAGCCCCCATGGAGTACAAATGCCCCTTGATTCATTTGTTCTAAACCAACCGCAATACCAAAACCCTGGATTAAGGCAATGCCAATCGTCCCAAATCTGGTATATTGAATAATCTTCTTCCGTCCGCGCTCGCCTTCCTTCGCCAGCTTAGATAGATGTGGAATGACGACCGTTAACAGCTGGAGAATAATCGAAGCACTGATGTAGGGCATAATGCCCAAAGCAAAAATCGTCAGGCGGGATAAAGATCCCCCTGAGAAAATATCTAAAAACCCAAGCAGTGACCCGCCGGTTTTCTGCAGAAACTCGGAAAGCGCCTCACCGTTGATCCCCGGTGTCGGGATATGCGCCCCGATACGGTAGACGACGAGCATTCCGAGTGTAAACAGAACACGAGTCCGCAACTCGGGAATCTTAAATATATTTTGAAAACTGGTCAGGAGCCGTTCAAACACTGCCGATAACCTCGACTCTCCCACCGGCCGCCTGAATCTTCGACTCCGCGGACTTGCTGAACTTATGAGCTTGCACGACAAGAGACCGTTTAAGTTCCCCGTTGCCGAGAATCTTGATTGGGAGCGTCTTTCTCTTTACCAATCCAGCCTCTACCATCGCTTGAGGAGTGACGGTTTCACTCCCACCCCAAGTCTCCAAGCTTTTCACATTGACGATGGCGTATTCCGTCCGAAAAGGGTTCGCAAATCCGAATTTCGGCACTCGACGGATGAGCGGCATCTGACCACCTTCAAACCCTGCTCTTTTGCCGCCACCTGATCGCGCCAACAATCCTTTATGCCCCTTCGTCGCAGTTTTTCCATGGCCGGAACCCGGACCACGACCGATACGCTTTCTCTTCTTTCTGGCTCCCTTTGCGGGCTTTAAATCATGGAGATTCATGGCTGTCCGACCTCAAGTAAATATCCGACTTTTTTAATCATTCCGCGAACCTGTGGCGTGTCTGGACGCACGACGGTCTGGCGAATACGTCGTAACCCGAGGCCGCGTAAGACAAGTCGATGTTTCATAGGAGTTCCGATGGGACTCCGAGTCAGTGTGACGCGAATCCCCGATTCTCCTGAGTTAATGCTATTGGCTTTCTGTTCTTTACCCATCAGACGGTCACCACCTTCTCTTGCCCGGCATCCGATCCTCTGCGTCTAAGTTTAAGTACATCCTCGGGATTCCGGAGTTGTGTTAACCCGTCGAGCGTTGCCCTGACGGTATTGAATGGATTCCCGCGCCCGAGCGTTTTGGCGATGATATTATGGGCCCCGACGAGTTCAACAACGGCACGGACCGCCCCCCCTGCAATAATTCCTGTCCCATCGACTGCAGGCTTTAATAGGACATGTTCTGCACCAAACAAGCCGTGCACTTCATGGGGTATGGATCCCCCCTTGAGAGGAACATGCACAAGATGTTTCTTGGCCTGCTCTACGGCTTTTGATATTGCGACCGGGACTTCGGCGGCTTTCCCCTTACCGATCCCCACCCAACCGTGACCGTCTCCGACCACGACGAGCGCACAGAAATTAAATCGCTTTCCGCCTTTGACAACCTTGGCGACACGATTAATGAATACAACCTTATCCTTTAGATTCAGCTCGTCAGGATTAACTCGCACACTCTTACTCCCTTGGTCTGAGACAAGTGGTTGGGACTAGCAATTATCGTCCGGACTGCATACCGCGTGGTTTAAAACTGCAGTCCCCCTTCACGCGACGCATCTGCAAGAGCTTTAATCCTGCCGTGATAAATGCGCCCCCCTCGATCAAATACGACCGAGTTGACATTCGCGGTCTTTGCCCGCTCGGCAATCAACTTACCTACTGCCTTTGCCGCTTCTATGCTGCCGGTGGATTTCAACGATGTTCGTAATGCTTTATCGAGAGATGAGGCTGAGGCCAGCGTCTTCCCATCAAGGTCATTGATAATCTGGGCGTAGATATGCGAGCTGCTCCGAAAAACATTGAGCCTCGGTCTCTCTGCTGTCCCTGTAATCACTTTACGTACACGTCGGCGACGGCGTGCAAGCTGCTGTACTTTTCCGGCGGTATTCATCGCTGTTTCCTACTTCCCTGTCTTGCCTTCCTTCTTCCGTAGCTTTTCTCCCGCATAACGAACGCCCTTTTGTTTATAGACATCCGGCGGCTTAATAGCACGGAGGTTGGCTGCTACTTGTCCAACTAAGCGCTTATCAATGCCCTTCACACTGATAAGCGTTTGCTTATCAACCTTCACATCAATCCCAACCGGTACTTCATAGACGACCGGGTTGATGTATCCCACATTGAAGCTCATGGTGCGGCCCTGAATTTGCGCCTTATACCCGACGCCTGTTATTTCGAGTGAGCGCTCATAACCTTTCGTCACGCCTTGAAGCATATTGCTCAATTCAGCCCGAACCAGACCATGAATTGCGCGCAATTTCCGTTCGTCGTTGGCGCGACTCACAAGAACCTGGCCTTTCTCGACCGCGACACCGATGCCTTCAGTCAATGCCCAATCTAATTTCCCTAATGGACCACGGACTGATACATTAGACCCCGCAACTGTAACTTCCACGCCCGTGGGGACTGCAATTGGTTTTTTTCCTATCCGTGACATGACGTCCTTTGCCCCTAACCCTCGTTAATCACTTCTTTACGCTATAGCCTTACCAAATGGCGCAGAGAACCTCTCCTCCGATATGGTTCTTTCTGGACTCCTGATCGGTCATAATTCCTTTAGAAGTTGAAAGAATCGACATGCCGATTCCATTCCGCACCTTGGCAATCTTCGTACTATCAACATAGACACGACGACCCGGCTTGCTGATCCGTTCAAGCCCGGTGATCATAGGCTTACCATCACCTACGTAACGAAGACGCACGGTAAAGGTCGGGTGACCCTCCCGACTATCATCCTCGATGCCGTCAATGTAGCCTTCTCTTTTCAAAATTTCTAGTATGCCTCGCTTCAGCTTTGACGCAGGGACGGACACGGTCTCATGGCGGCGTTGCGCTCCGTTCTTTAACCGAACAAGGAGGTCGCTAATCGGATCAGTAAGCATCTCGGTTCCTTCTGCCTTCGTTGGGCCGGCTCGCTCATCCGGCCGTACCTATGAACACCCTACCAACTAGACTTTCTGACTCCAGGGATCTCTCCCTTTAGGCTCAATAAACGAAAACAAATTCGGCACATCTGGAATCTACGCAGATAACCCCTTACGCGGCCACATACGCCGCATCGGTGATAGCTTCTACATGAAAACTTAGGTTTAGCAGCGGCTTTGTTTCTTAACGCTAATCGGGCCACAAGCACTCCTTTCAACTGACTCCGTCGATGCAACGCTCTTTCACTACGTACGGAATGGCATCCCCAAATGCTTCAGCAGCGACTTTCCCTCTTCGTTCGTCTTCGCCGTGGTGACGACCGTAATATCCATCCCATGGATAGATGCAACGTCGTCATACTTTATTTCAGGAAAGATCAACTGCTCTTTTAAGCCGAAGGTGTAATTCCCACGCCCATCAAAGGATTTCGGAGAGACTCCCCTGAAATCACGAATACGCGGAAGAGCAAGGCTAACCAGCCGATCAAAAAATTCGTACATCCGTCGATTGCGCAGTGTGACTTTTGCACCGATGGGCAAACCTTGTCGCAATTTAAAACCTGCGATGGCTTTCTTTGCGCGTGTGACGACCGGCTTCTGCCCTGTAACGGCTCCCAATTCCGTGACCGCACTTTCAAGAACCTTCACGTTCTGTAGCGCTTCACCCATGCCGACATTCAAAACGATTCGTTCCAACTTTGGAACCTGCATAACATTTTTATAACCAAATTCCTTGATCAATGCCGGGACAACTTTTTCTCGATAGGTATCCCGAAGTCTTGGACTAAACCTTGACTCTTCGACACCTTGATCAAGCTCGGATGGTGCCTGAATCTCTTTTTTCTGGGCTTTACGCCCCGAAGATTTGCCGATTTGGCTTTTTTCTGCCTTTGCCATGTCGATTGCCTCGTCTACTCCACTGTTTCGTTCGACTTCTTACTAAAACGTACGCGACGGCCATCGTCGAGAGTACGAATACCGATCCTCGTCGGTTTTTGCGTAACAGGGCAGGAGAGCATCACTTTCGCAATATTGAGAGGAGCTTCTCGCTCAAGGATTCCACCCTGCTTAACCTGTTGATTGGGCTTGGTATGTCGCTTGATGATATTCACCTTTTCCACGACAATCCGCCCAGCCACTCGATCAACGGAAAGAACCTTTCCGCTCTTTCCTCGCTCACGTCCTGATATAACGATGACGGTGTCACCTTTTTTTATTCGGCTTTTACGAAGTACCTGCACAATCGCCTCGCTCATCGGTTCCTACAGCACTTCTGGTGCTAGGGAGATAATTTTCATGAACTTTTTCCAACGCAACTCTCTGGCAACAGGCCCGAAGATACGGGTTCCAATCGGCTCACCATCTTTATTGATTAAGACGCATGCATTCCGATCAAATTTAATGTACGATCCGTCCTCACGACGAACTTCTTTCGTTGTTCTCACGATAACAGCCCGACTGACATCCCCTTTCTTCACACTGGCATGAGGAATCGCCTCTTTCACGGCCACAACGACGATATCACCCAATGATGCGTAGCGCCGCCTCGTACCTCCAAACACGTGGAAGCACATAGCCTGCTTGGCTCCGGAATTATCTGCCACATCCATGTACGTATAATTTTGAATCATGACGACCTTACATGCCTTCCGAGAGATCCCCGACCCCCTGAAGCACTGTTCCCCTATTTTTCAGGCTGACCTTTTTCCATGACCTGAGCGACACGCCAACTCTTCTCTTTACTTATGGGTCGCGTCTGAATCAGCTTGACACGATCTCCGACTTTGCAGATTCCACCCTCATCGTGAGCCTTCAATCGCGTTACCCTTCTCATCACCTTTTTGTAAATGGGATGCACAACGGATCGCGACACAACGACCACAACGGTCTTCTGCATCTTGTTGCTGACAACATTCCCAAAGTATTGGCGTTTTTTCACACCCTGCGACATAATCACCCTTTACCCTTTACTCGCGTCTGCCGCACGCGCCATTTCACGGAGGACAGTCTTGATCCTCGCGATATCCCGTTTTGTCTTTCTAATCTGCATCGGGTTCTCAAGACGCCCCGTTCCAAATTTGAACCGCAGATTAAACAACTCTTGCGAAAGCTGCGCTTCCTTATCGGCCAGCTCGCTGTTCGTCAGTTGTCGAAGCTCTTTTAAGTCGAGTGCCATATCCCTTGCCCCTTAGACAACCGAAGGTCCTAAGAAAATTCCCCTCGCACCACTACCTTTGTGGCAATCGGCAATTTATGCGATGCCAAACGGAATGCCTCTTTTGCCACATCTTGAGGCACTCCATCCATCTCGTAAAGGATCCTCCCGGGCTTGACCACGGCGACCCAATACTCAGGGTTACCCTTACCCTTACCCATTCGGGTTTCAGCAGGCTTCTTCGTGATCGGCTTATCCGGAAATATCCGAGTCCACACTTGGCCACCACGTTTGACGTGACGAGTAATGGCAATTCTAGCGGCTTCAATCTGTCTGCTCGTCACCCAGCCAGGCTCTAAAGCCTTGAGACCAAACTGACCAAGGGTAATCTGCCCACCCCGGTAAGCCTTCCCGGTCATACGACCCTTTTGCATCTTTCGGAACTTAACTTTCTTAGGCGCTAACACGTTCCCTCTCCTTACCCAAACCGTCTTTCCAGAGCAGACTCGGGTTTAATAGCCTTGGGTGGGAGCAATTCTCCCTTATAGATCCATGTCTTGACACCGATCTGCCCCATCGTGGTATGCGCTTCGGCAAAACCGTAATCGATCTCAGCACGAAGAGTATGGAGAGGAACACGCCCCTCCCGATACCATTCTGTACGTGCGATTTCCGCCCCCCCCAATCGACCCGCAACCATGATTTTAATCCCCTGAGCACCCAGCCTCAGAGCCGATTGGACACTGCGTTTCATCGCGCGCCTGAAGGCAACCCTTTTCTCCAACTGAGTTGCTACGTTTTCAGCCACCAATTGCGCATCAAGTTCCGGCTTTTTTATTTCCTTCACCGTGATATACACTTGCCCGCCATAGGCCCGTTCAAGATCGGCTTTCAGCTTATCGACTTCAGCACCCTTCCTTCCGATAATAATCCCTGGCCTAGCCGTATGAATAATCACTCGCGTTTGATCGCCTGACCGCTCAATCTCTACCTTTGCCACACCAGCATGATAGAGCTTAGCCTTTACCGCTCTCCTGATTTTGACATCTTGATGAAGCAGCCTCGCATAATCTTTTCCGGCGTACCAGCGAGAACTCCATGTATAGTTATAACCTAATCTATAGCCTATTGGATTTGTCTTCTGCCCCATAACGATGTCTGCCTCAATAATCGATGATCAAAAGTTTGCTACTGCTTCCCGTCTTGAACAAGAGGTGCCGCCACGACAACAGTGATATGGCTTGTTCGTTTTTGTATCGCATTGGCACGTCCCATCGATCTGGCTCTGGCCCTGCGATAAATCGGCCCCCCATCCACGAAAGCCTTAGAAATCACCATGGATTCACTGTCGCCCATTTCCTTTTGCTCCGCATTTGCAACGGCAGAACGAAGGATTTTTTCGATGACCCGAGCGGCATGCCTTGGCGTATGCTTTAACATCGCCATGGCGGCAGGAACCTGCTGCCCACGGATCATATCAATAACAGGCCGAGCCTTTCGCGGCGCAACCCTTACAAATCGCAGTTTGGCATGTGCTTCCGTCATTGTGTTATCTCGCGATCTTCCGGCTGCACCAGCGGCGTGCCTGCCGACTATTGCAAAGCTCCCCTATTTTAGCGCAACGGCTTTTTCACTCTTTGCCTGCCCATGCCCTTTAAAAAAACGGGTAGGCGAAAATTCACCGAGCTTATGCCCGACCATGTTCTCCGTGACGAACACGGGAATAAACTTTTTTCCATTATGGACGGCAAATGTATGGCCGATCATGTCAGGAATGACTGTGGATCTCCTCGACCACGTCTTGATGAGCCGACGGTCCCTCGTCTGATTCATCTGCTCAACCTTCTTGAGTAGATGCCCGTCGATAAAAGGGCCCTTGCTGATCGATCTAGCCATTACGCACTCCTGACTTTCTTCTTCCTATAATAAATTGGTCGGTCTTCTTGTTCTTTCGCGTCTTATACCCCTTCGTGGGCATCCCCCATGGGGAAACCGGATGAGGATTACCCTGCCCAGACTTTCCCTCACCACCACCATGGGGATGATCGACCGGGTTCATAACCACACCGCGGACATGCGGGCGCTTCCCCTTCCAACGCTTCCGACCAGCCTTCCCAACGGTAATATTTTCATGGTCTACGTTACCTACCTGACCGACGGTGGCCATACAGACCCCAAGAATGCGACGCATCTCCCCGGACTTCAGCCTAACCTGGACATACATGCCGTCACGCCCCATCACCTGAGCGAATCCTCCGGCACTCCGGATTAATTGACCACCTTTTCCGGGCTTCATCTCAATATTGTGCACCGTAGTACCAAGAGGCATATTAACCAACGGCAGAGCGTTCCCAGGACGAATTTCAGCATCAGGACCCGCCTGAACCTCGTCATTCACCCTCAAGCCAACCGGAGCAAGAATATAGCGCTTTTCCCCATCGCGATACTTGAGCAATGCGATGCGTGCCGATCTGTTCGGATCATACTCCACAGATTCCACGCGGGCCGAGATGCCCACTTTATCCCGTAGAAAATCAATTTTCCGATATAGGCGTTTATGCCCCCCGCCGCGAAAACGAACCGTAATCCGACCACCGTTATTTCGACCACCACTCCGCTGGTGAAATGAGGTCAAAGACTTTTCGGGCTTCTTTTTCGTTAATTGCTCGTTCGTCACGGCTGTCATTCCGCGACGACCAGGAGACGTTGGCCTGAACGATTTTAATCCCATAATTCCGCTCTCACGCTAGACGTTAACAACCAAACCAATGCTCAGGCACTTTCATACATCTCGAGCTTTTCACCTTTTTTCAAGGTGACAAACGCCTTCTTCCAGTCTGATCGACGCCCCGAAAACCGACCGAGACGCTTCAACTTTCCAGGCATTGTGAGCACATTCACTCTCTCAACCTTAACCTTGAGCAAAGCCTCCACAGCTTGCTTAATTTGCACGCGATTCGCATGAGCATGCACCACAAACCCAACCGTATTTGTCTGCTCACGGAGTCCGGTAATTTTTTCCGTCAACAGGGGGCGAACCAATATTTCGTGCAGCTCGACTTTCACGACCAAACCTCTTGTACTGTCTGGAGTTCACGCTGAGAAACGAGAATAACTCCTGCCCGAACAATATCATACACATTCAACCGGTCGACACTCAGAACCGTTACATCCGCTAAATTTTTTGCCGCCTGCTGAACATGTCCTTGATCTTTTCCCGTGATAACCAATGCATGACTGTCACCACGGAACTTTCCTAGAGCCTTTGCCAGCGTCTTCGTCTTAGGCTCATCGAGTGCGAAATCAGAAAGGACAACCAATTGACTTGATCCGACTTTCGCTGAGAGCGCACTTTGCAATGCGGCACGATACTTTTTCTTAGGCATAGAGTACGCGTAACTGCGCGGCTTCGGCCCAAAGACAGTGCCACCATGACGCCACACAGGAGAGCGAAGCGATCCGGCCCGAGCACGCCCCGTGTGCTTTTGCTTCCACGGCTTCTTCCCTGAACCACTCACCTCTCCACGGTGGAGAGTTGATGCGGTACCCTGTCGCTCACAAGCCCGCTGCATGATCACAGCCTCGTGAACTAATGACGGACGCGGCTCGCACCCAAATACTTCCTTGGGCAATTCCACTGTCCCAACCTTCTGCTTCTCTAAGTCGACAATATCAATAATCGGCATAAGCTAACTCTTCTTTGACTTTCTGACGGCAACCACTCCGTTGATTCCGCCTGGAACCGCACCCTGAACAAAAAGCAGATGCTCCTCAGGACGTGACCCAACGATTTTCAACCTCTGAACCGTCACCCTCTCTGCCCCCATATGGCCAGGAAGGGTTTTCCCCTTCCACACTCTCGACGGGAACGAACTCGCACCGATGGATCCAGGGTGCCTGTGAAACATAGACCCATGAGATTCGGGACCGCCGGCATAGTTGTGCCGCTTCACGACACCTTGAAACCCTTTGCCTTTCGATACCCCGATCACATCGACCCAATCACCCTTCTTAAACATCTCGGCCGTAACTGTTTGCCCCACCGAGACATCGCCATCTTTTTTAAATTCACGCAAAACTCTAGTGGCGGGAATTCCGTTCTTCTTCAGATGCCCCAACTCAGCCTTCGAAAGCTTGCGATCCTTCACTTCACCAAAGGAGAGCTGTACCGCCTCATACCCGTCCCGTTCCTTCGTTTTGACGGTGACGACTCGACAAGGACCGGCCTCTATGATCGTCACAGGGGTCAGTCGATTCTCATCGAAAATTTGAGTCATACCGAGCTTTTTCCCGAGCAATCCGTTTGTCATATCGCGCTCTTCAACATCCCATCGTCAGTCTGGATGAATTTCCAGACTCAAAATCACACACTGAGACTCACAATTTAATTTCTACGTCTACACCGGCTGCCAGATTCAACTTCATCAACGAATCCATGGTTTCCGGAGTAGGCTGCATAATATCCAGCAGTCGTTTGTGCGTGCGCATTTCAAACTGTTCTCTGGACTTTTTATCAGTATGAGTTGACCGCTGGACAGTCACCCGCTCAATCCTTGTAGGAAGCGGGATGGGGCCGATAATCTTCGCTCCGCTCCGGCGCACTGTCTCGACTATCTCCATAACTGATTGATCCAGCACGCGGTAATCAAATCCACGGAGCCTGATCCTGATTCTTTGATCGACTTTCACTTCCCACCCCTTACATCACAGATGCTAGATCTCAGCCTTACGCCAGAATTTCCGTCACGACACCGGAGCCGACGGTTCGCCCGCCCTCACGCACCGCAAAGCGCAGCCCCTGATCCATCGCAATCGGACTGATCAGCTCGGCCGTCACACTGACGTTGTCGCC
>Ga0224501_10001849_pt1 | contig 16531 bp, 6 predicted proteins | sample SF_Oct11_sed_USG_4_FD_169105 | JGI IMG/M metagenome (GOLD analysis project Ga0224501, IMG submission 169105) | Sediment microbial communities from San Francisco Bay, California, United States - SF_Oct11_sed_USGS_8_1 | ecosystem: Environmental > Aquatic > Marine > Sediment | place: USA... | reverse complement strand
CTATTACAGAGCAAGGCTAATACATTATGTTTGTTTTTGAAATGTCAGGAAATATTAATCAACAATGAGCGGGAATACATCTACTGCTGCATCTTTTCAGTTCAAAACATGAGATATTACCATCAGAAACTCGATAGTTTCCAAACAGAGAATATGGTAGATGGCCATTTACAAAAAAAGCGACAAATAACTTTGAAGAGTTTTCTTCTCATGCAATGAATACATGTAATGATAGACAACTCCAAATTTATGACCTTTTCCCCGTTGCAATAGAAGGCTGGTACAGAACAATTTAAATATAAGAGTCAGCAAGATTTAATGCCTGATTTCACTTCAATTGTAATGAATTCTATTTAAATTTCATTTAAAAACTGGCGCATCGTGTCGTATTTCAAAGGAAAATAATTGATCCCAGCGTGACAAATCTTTGAACAGAGTAATTGCCACTGTGGATTCAAATTCAATACACTCTGTAGTAAATTGGGAAATTGGACCTGGCAATGCTGTGGAAGCTTAAATGCCCTGTCTGTGCTGCTGCTATGTTGGTGAGTGGTTGTTTTCTAGCACTTAGAAATGTTTTCTTCACATGATTCCGGATACCCTGGGGCGTTACCTGGTTAGCTTGCGGTCCGCTGATGCGAATTTTGCCTAATGGGGCGAGGAAAAGCTAGAGAGGAGTGTTTTTTCTTCTTTTTATACCCCCTCATTACCTTACTGCCTGTGCTGGGCCGATGATTTGTTTCCTGACTAATAAGGGTGGCTTTATTAGACATCAGGAGCAAATTTAGGCTAGATACACTTCTCGTCACCATCATTGACTTATCTGTTATTTGAAGCCAAAACTCGCGGCACACAGGTTTAGTATTCTAACCAGCGCCTCGCGAGGCCCCGCGGATAAGCGCTTACTTTTTTAAAATACCAATGACGATGCCATCAATGCCGCCTTCGCACATAGCAATGACATCCATTTTCATGACATTAAACTCATCATCGGTGAAGAAGAAATCACCACCGCGCGGCCGGATCAGCGAAAACACGGGAATATGGACTTTGGTCTTCACAGTCAATGCCAAACCTGCCAAAAAACAAAGTATTATTGATATATTTCTGGGAGGATAACCACTTGGGGCACCATCATTACTTTGGGTACATCGGAAATATTTTTTCCAAAGTGAAAAGTAAACAAAATATGCAAGGCTGGTTATTCAAAGGCACACGACAGAGCTAAATAATACCTTGTGAGTGCCATGCACAGGTATATAATATTATATATCGGTCTAATAATGTTTTAAATGTTTATGTGCCATGTATCTCACAGAAATGAAAAGTTTTATTCCCAGCGAGTTATTTAGGTGTATCAAGAGTTTTATTGACTTACCTAAGCTGGGAGTGGTACCTCCCTCAAGAAGATTAGCACAGAGCTCAAGTCGAGTAGCGCCTACAGAAGAGTATCACTTAGTAATGTAAACATACAATACTGAAGATCACACAGACAGATCTATATCAAATGGGATCTATAATTTATACCTTTACACTGTGATAGATATGCGTAGAGTCTAGCATGTATTGTGAACAGGGGGGGGGAAGAGGGTAAGCTTACATCATGGATGGAACCAGTGGGCCCTTCTAAACATTATAGCGCCAAGCAGTTGCAGGGGTTCGACAAATTTTTGCAGAGCCTAAAAGTGCTTTTATAGCCTTGCTACATGAGGACGCGAGAGGATCAAGACTGTTTACGCAGCTTCATAAGGATTCGTGGAAGCCCCATTTATCATCTAGGTGTTTACGCTAGAACTGACAGGGCTAAAATGTAAGGTCATACCATTGCGAGTTCAAGCTGACATTGTGACAGCTCTATGCAGTGAGTGGGAGGAAGTGAACTGATCACTTCCATGGGGAGAATCTAGATAAGGCTGCAGATCGGGTAATCAATTTAGTGATATGACAGGCATTATGAGGTGCACTCGCATCATCAGGTTTGCTGCGACTGAACTCGTTTTTGATTGCAGTTTCAGCTTACATGCTCAAAATTGCGAGGGAAAAGTGTGATTTTAGAAAGCATCTCCAAACGTCGCGACCGACATCACTTAACTGAATTTCGTGATTGAAAGTAGGCGCTAGCATGATAGTTTAGGCAAAGGTCAAGGCTATCGCAAGAAGACTTGATTACTACATTGGGATAACGAGTCGTGAATGACCCTTTAGCCCCGAGGAGTTAAAGTTAAGAGAGGACAACTCCAATACAATTGAAACTTCCACAGTTTGACTGGGCTGTGTGGTCGCGTGATTGCGACTGAAATTTTTTTATTGCAACTGACTCAAATCATCCGAATATGCCTATTATATTCAGGTGATGTATACAAAACCTACTGGGGTCAGATTCGACCATTAGTGGAGTGCAGAGTGTGGGTTCGTGCTCTGTGGCATTGAGGTTAAGCAGGGATGAGTGTTGTACTTTTACTGACCTCCCTTCTCAGCACAGATGGCTGAAGTAATTGAGTCGACACACACCTCCATGGAGCAGCTGTGATTGATAGGATAGGAATGGAAGCACATAGAGTGATAATAAGTTATGGCGACATGCTGATTACAACCACATCAATGACCTAGAAAAAATATCAAGCCGGCTCAACAGGGGGGTGGGGCGGGTTTTCATATCTTACACCGTCACAAAGTATAACTTCAGATTGCACGGGTGACTAGGTTTGAAGAGGTTGTTTGATCAGAGTCCACCCCAGTGCAGCGAAAGTCATAAAAATGCCTACCCTCATCATATCACAACATTTAGGAGCTGTAGTCCTGAATTTTGACTGTCAGGTTTATTTTTGATACTTCGGCATTTTTGGTCACTGCATTGTATACATTGATATTGGTTTCAAAGTCCTCTTGGGGCAATAGTAAGCCAGCGGACTAAAAGGATCTTTCAGTTCCAATGCTCAAAAGGTGTATGGAAAATGCGTTTTTACAAACCATGCACCTTCGACAGCGTCTGAAAGTGAATTCGATCAAGTGAAGAGAGTTTCGTGCTCGAAAGTGTGCGTAAGTAGTTTATATAGTGTCAAGGTTATCAAAATGTCAAGGCTAGCTACCGATTGCTTACTTATTCTTCGGTCGCTTCACGGGTCATTTCGCTGTTGCGAAACAGACTGCATAACTGTTTGCCCTCAAAACACACAAGACAAAAAAGGACAACTCCGATACACCCGCGGTTTTTAACTGCACCTATCTGTTCGCGTGATGGCGTCTGAAATTTTTTATCTGCGTGTGACTGAAATCATGCGAATTCATCTACACCACAGGCTAATGCACGGGGTTAACCTCCCTAGAATAACCCTATGGCCCACTGGCTCTAGAGTTGACAGAGAATCTTCCATAATAGTGTCACGGGACAGGTATTCCAAGGTTAAGACCAGGATTTCTGATGACACATACAGTATGCTCTGTTGAGTATTCTGTTTTATATCAACTTGTCCTGTGTAACATGCATTTCCAGGAACACCTTTCGTACTTGTCCCACTTTTTGCCAAGAATTTATCCGGATTACGAGACCTAAAGTGGATACAAAGCAATGGTATACATTGTCAAATGTATGGTCTACAGCTCTGGGTATATGTGCTCGTGACACTTGGACCTAGTTGGCTCGTTGCTTATTTTTTGTAATATGCGGTATAGTTTTGTCGGTATGTTGCCCATGATTGAGTTTTGCATGATTTCGCGCTAATGGTACGCCCTATTGAGTTTTGAGAATAACTTTATGGATCAGTCATAAAGTTCAGATCAAGCCATAATCACCGTGATGAGATCTAGGGTCCTGGACAGGAAATTTATTACCCAAAAACCAAATCACCAACTCCCTCATAGAGCGTGACCTGGATCATGACAGGAATGGCAATAGATGACTGGTTTGCATTCGTAGTCGCATCAGCTCCATTCTCAAAGTGGAACACAGGGCTCTAACTAATCATAGACAGGCACACTCTGTAACCTTTGACCCTGAATAGTTGAATGGCTGCCTGCTACCCCATTCAGAACTCATTTACTTAATTTATAGCTGCTTGGCAGCTCACCAGAGAGGTTATTTACTACATCAGTCAACTAGATCTGCTATAAATGGGTAGGCAGTGGCCTTGCTAGGAGCTACACAGCTGATTGTGTAACTATTAACTAATGGAATGCATCACAGTGGAGTGAATGAACTGTCTGCGGGGGAATGGACTCAGACTGAAAATCATGATGGGTTCATAAACAGGTCAAAATATGCAAGTGTTTTTTTCTACCTTCAGTCAATGGAATCGAGCATTTTGTGACAGACTAGGATGGACTTGTGTGTCGGATCAGATTTCAAAAGAAACAAAAAGGGATGTGTTTGTGATTTGTGAGTACCCTTATAGTATAAAGCCATTGTATTAAACCGAGAGCGTCCTTGACCAAGTCTGTTAGAATTACTTAATTCAAAATTTGATAGGCCTACAGTTTAATTCATCAGTAAATATAACACCTAATTAGTCTGGTGGGAAAAAAGATCATCTACGAGAGCTTTCCATATACGAGCTCTAACGGACCCGCCACACCTGGCGAATTTGTGAAAAAATTGTGAACAACTTGCAAATTACGTCACGTGAAAAGTCGCATTGCGAATTTGCAATAGCCGTTTCGGGCGAAGCTGCCGTTCTAGCATGCTGAATAAAATCGCAAGTTGCGCTTACAAGCCGAGCGCTGATTGGGTCAATCACTTCCACAGCCCGTGGGAATCCAAGGCTATAGAGTAGAGAGTCAGAATGACCCAACTACGTCCGACTTGAAACCTTATTTGAGCCAGTTTGGGAGCAGTTATCATCATAGAGCACGAAATAATCACATTCATGAGATCCAGAACAGCAGAGGTGATTATAGAATGAAATCTGGTCAAATTTACCAGCGAGTAGCGGCTAGTTGAGCCCAACTACGAGCACAACCCCCACGCGCGATTTCTAACGACAGTTCGACCGGGAGTAGAACCCTGACACGACACCAACTAGGCAGTCTCCGTGATTTCGGTCATGTGACTGCAGAGAACCCTAGTAATTCGCGAGTAGTGAGCGCAGTCGTGTGACTAGGAACGCAAATTTCGATTTTTCCGCGATTTGCGATTGGGTTATCGCAAAATCGTAAATTCACCATCGTGTGGCAGGCCCTTAATATCCAACTTAAAAAGGCTGCAAAATGCAGGCTTAAGAAAAGTTCAGCGAAAAATTAAAGTTTGTGAGTTGCGTTTCCGTATACGTAAACTAGAAACGGTTCCGAAATGACGTCATTGGCGGGCAGATGCAGATCAGTTTTTATACGAAATTTCTTCAAAATTCCGTACAATGATACCTAATACATTTTCCTCTTTCTAGTTCAATCAAATAAGTCCAAAAATCACAGATGTTATGAACTATTATACCAGACATATTCATTTATTTGGACTCCTATTGTGTACTGAATCACTAGCGATATCGATCCAAAGTGAGCAATGTTTTCACTGAGTGAGCGAATAGCAACTCCTACGCAACTCCGCAACCCTTTATTATAATTTTTTGATTTTCTGGGTAGTCTGAGGGCAATGACAGATGCAGATCATGTGTAAAAAACATAATAGACAGTGATATTTGCTATCAGATTTTACTGCTAAGCTAATATTGTACCTTTGTAATTGTGTTTGGTTTTGTCAAGTTGATTTCTAAAATAAGCCTCCTAGCTAGCCTTATATATTATAGGTCATGCATGATTGGTCTAAAGGTGGTTATTAAGCCAGGTAATGCAGGCCTACAGACAGGAGGTGATCCTTAACGATACCAGTGATGTACCGCATGGCTTTAAAAACTATCATGTATAACATTTATGCCTCTGTCCTTCACCTAAAGACTTTTTGAACTTCGTTTTCGCCTACAGAATGGTATAAGGATTTATAACTCAGGATTGATAGAGGAAACTACGTCAAATGAAATAGGCCTATGAAAAAGTAGTGATGTTCTAACTCAGTGTTCATCGACCCACATAAGTTACAGGTAGACAAAATCTGAGAATTTTACACTCAACATTTCAGAAGTTACCGAAAAAACGCATGCATTGACATAGCTTTTCCATTCATTCTCCGAGTCATGACTTGACCGGTCAAAATGAGTACACTGCGCAGCAGACACCGACAGCATGACAAAATATTATACTGAGTGAGCGAGTAATAGTGGGTTTACACTAGAGCGGCAGCCCCAAGCGGCAAAGAGAGCGCCGCCCCAGGGGCGTTTACAAGAGAACCGCCGCTATCTGTGTCACTCAAATGGGCGGTAACTTCCGCCAATCCGGCAGCACAGTGCCGCAGTGAGCCGACGCTGCATGCACTATTTTTCCAAGTGGCAAAGGTGCAGTGTCCAACCAGAGCGTCAATCTTATTTACTCGGGATAGATTTACGCTTCAGGTGTTTAGTTCAAGGGAGAACATGGTAGACCAGGAAATTCGAATCTGTGGTATTATTGGTTGCCGCTTGCCTGGTACTGAAGAAATAGTGCATGCAGGATCGGTGTCCTGCCACGGGATCATCGAAAGCTGACGCCCATTTAGCGGCCATTTTGAGCGGTTTTTAAGCGGCAACTGGGCGGTTGACGTTTGTGTAAACTCCACCTAAGTGAGTAACCCAGTTACTCTCGTCATGGAGTAGACCACCCTTACTCCTACCATTCATTCGATCATTTACTCCACAGTGAGTGACTCAGTCAGTCACCCCTTTTTTTATTTTGTTGGTTAGTAAGTTACCTACTCACTAGTGTTGCATTACTCAGTACTTACAATTACATTCATAGTGATTCATACTCATACAGCTTAGTCGTCCTGCGTTTATTGGCTAGCTACTAAAACTACTACGGTACTAGTCAGCCCTCCACAGCAGTAACCTAACTAAGACGACGACTCAACTGTCTCGTCTGCGAGTGTGACTGTGAAGTGTGGCCGCGGGTAGCAATCGATTTGATTTTGAATTTTATTTTGATTGAACTTCAATCAAAATTCAAAATCAAATCGATTGTTACCTGCGTGAGTGAGTGACTTCGAAGCAATGAATGAGTCAATGACTAGCAATGAACTTATTTAGTCTTACTCTTCTTAGTTAAGTTTGACTTTGAACACAGAACACTGACTGAGACTGAGAGTGAGACTGAGAGTGAGACTGAGAGTGAGACTGAGAACAGGAACTTGAGCAGAAGAGAAACAGAAGAGAAAGACTCAAGAATGTGGTTATCCGATAGTAATCAAGAAGAAGCCTTTGTAATCAATCCTCTGGTAACCCCAGCCGGCTATCCTTCTCAAAAGATAAAAGCCTGGCAGTGGGGCGGGGAACTATGCAGTATTAAGTTAAAAGTTTGCTTACCTTGTCGGCGCTACCCATCATTTTTCTAGCCCGTCCGTCGGCGACAATAAACCACTTCCGGATTACAGCCCGGGGCTTTAATGATTGTGGCTAACTCGCGAAACCTAAGTTGATGCAGCCCGTGACTAGGCGCCGCGCATTCTTCCTATGGTTCGCGCAGGCGTTTGATAGCGCTCGTGCCATGTTTGTCAAGGTTGCTCCCAACCCCAAGCTTTCCCAACACGAAAGTATTCCCAAGATCCGTTGCGGTTTGAATTGTCTCCACTTGGTCAAGATTGGCTGAAATTTTGATTACCAATTAACTAACACATTTAGATGGGTTTGGTGGTCGTCCTGATAGTTCACAAGTTGTACAATGGGTACTTACTTTTAGCACTTTACATGAGTTCATCACTCAGAGAGGCGCAGTAATAACTGTAGAATAGGCGCTTTAATACTCATTCCGGTAGGTGAAAAGGTTCAGACTGGTCATATTGATGATGAGTTCACTGCATCGCTTGCGTTTGTTTGTATTGGTTGCATTTTTGTCTGCAGTACCGATGTAGCATACCATTTGCATGGTTGGTGCACAATCTCAGGATATCGCGTGCGTATAATCTGTTTTTAACAAACCCAACGGTCTTTGTAGACCAACCTAACCTGCGTTCCTTTTCGGGTGATGCGACTGATTCATTCATCATAATGATAATCATTGTCACTTGTGATTGTTCATTTGTTGTGATTGACTCGACCCACTAGACCAGTCACTCTGACTCTACTCTGAGTCTGACTCTTACAGTCACTCTCTGTAAGTATGAGTGTGACGGAGTGACTCACTGACTGAGTGACTCAGTGGGTGACTCACACTCAGTCAGGAACTCACTGACGGAGTCACTCAGTGAATTGACCGTCAGTGACTGTCAGACTCAGTCAGTGTCATTCATGATTCAATTCATTACTACTAACTTACAAGTTACTTACTCTGTTACTACTCATTACTGTGTCGCTGTCAGTGTTACTGTTAGTCCAGCGTTGGTGTCACGGGTGAGTTTGTCCATCACTTCCCACTCCTCAATCACTCACTCAGTCACTGCGTCAGTAATGTAGTTGTACTAGCTAACTTAGTTAATAATTAGTGAGTAGTAACGTAAGTGACGGTAAGTCAACTCAAGTAAGTTAGTAACTAAGTAGTACATCATGATACACACAGTCGGGTAAGTCAAATAGCATATTTAATGACTAATAGAACGCGAATAATTAGTGAAATAAAAGTAAAGCAGCAGACAAACTCAACGAACTAATTTGAAGTAGGAGATTGCACTACCAATTAAGACAGAATGATGGAACTTTTTACACTGGAGGAGTTGCCGCAATTTTTTTACACCGTTACCAAAATCACGCTGCAGTAAATTCTGGATCTCTTTTCGACTTAGAGCGATAAAATTGTTCCGCAACATTGTTTTGGCAACTTATTACGGGAATTGACCAATGAGCTGTTAGCAATCTGTCCCTTGCCGCGATCTTGTTAGCTACTTAGTACTACTACGCTAGTAGAGTAGTTTGATAGGAAGTGACCAGCCTACAAAGCCCTTACTATAGCCCTTGGGACTATAACGAATCCACTGAACTGTATGCTACAAGTGAGCTTGTTGGTATTGCTAGTAATAGCGCGTTCGGTACATCGTTCCTGCCTCCACTCTTAATAGGTCAGTCCACACACATACGTCACAAAGCTAGGTCATGTTCCGCATTTTTCGTCAAAAAACAAGTACAGTGTAAAAACCCCACTTGCGAAAACCTCTCTAGTGCGACAGTCCTATGAGTCTGAGGGTTTCTGCTTATTCCAAATTCGTTGTCATGAACATAGGCTGCAATCTGGTCCAACCCGCACTCGTTGGTGCTGGTATCAATCAGCGCAGGAGATCATGGATCATGAATGGTCTTTTTCTAGGAATGAGATGCCGGAGACAGATGGAGGCATCACTAGAAGCGTGTATAGTGACCCTTTGGTAGCTGCAGCTCCAACAGATAACATTAACCCCGTAATACCTTTCCTACCATGGCCGACCACATTCTCTCAGCTGCAACAAGCGTATGCCGTTTCTGGGCTCAATCGAGGACATCAATACCTCGGACTGTTCGTGCCGCCCACGCAGCTACCACCGTCAACATCATCAGATGAACCGCTAGATCTCAGTATTAAGGGCAGTCAGCCATCCACCTGCACCAATGCTCTTGATCTCACGAAGGAACATATGGAAGGTGAGCTCAGGGCTGCCTGAAGGCGAGCACTTGCCCGTGGGATTAGTTGGTGTGAAGCAGGTTAACTCGTAGCCATATACACAGTCGTAGTGTTCACACTTACGCCGAGCATGAAGAGTTATGAGCCCATTCCATTATTTTTCGGTACAGAATGGATCTAGAGCAATCATTGTAAGATGTTATTGGCCATGTATGCATGAGTACTGGGTTGTGGGATTTGGTCGGAGTTAGAAATAAGCAGACCTCGACATTTAATTGCCTAAATTACATGGTGCAGTCGTCGCTCTGTAAATCATAGTAAATATCTCGGTATTCATGTGTGCGTTATGTTACTGTGTTGAGTTCCTGTACTATATGCAAACCACTATTTATTTATGTGAATATAGCTTGTACTATTACTTAAGACAAAATAATCCGGGTGACCTGGAGACTATAATATTTTCATTCTAAGTCAAGTTGACCTGATCATGACCCCAGTCTTAAATAGAGTTCATAATATCCGACATACCTTTGTTCTACTTTGGAAGCAAATGAAGTAAAATGACTGAATGGTCTCGACTACTTCTCCTCTTGTTGCCCTTTCAGATTTTTTTTCAAATTACCAAAAATTTGATGAATGAATATGTTGGAATAATTGCAGGGAAAGCAGAAGGCAAGTCAGAAGACGCCTCTATTAGGAGGCCCTTCTCCACTTCAGAAAACTTTCAATGTTCCCAATGCCCATTCACACACACAAATTTTGGGGAACTGCAGAAACACTTTCACAGGACACACGGTTTGCCGTTGTTTAGCGGTCTCAGGACAACGCAAGTGGGTTACCACTCTTTGCCGGCCTCTGCGAGCATGGCACCCCGTCTTCATTGTACCTACTGCGGCTGGCAGTGCGATCTCACAAAACGATTTGAATTCGCACAGCATACGGAATGTCACAGCAACGAAACAGGTCACTCGTATAGCTGCTCATACTGCTGCGCTGGCTTTACTGATCCCAACAGACTACAAGAGCATCTCAAGGTTCACAAAGGTGTGTTCCATCATATCTGCTCATTCTGCAGCGTAGCTTTTCCATCGGAATCATTTCTAGTGAACCACGTAGAACAGAGTCATTCGGCCTATGGAGAACCTGGTCGTGATGCAGGAATCAATGATGCTGCCCCACCTCCAAAACTGAATCATCCTTCCACAAAAAATACGCCGCTTCAGATCAAGAAGCCGCCCAGGACAGAAAGCAAACTGGTCAAACATATAAAAGAGCGTATCCGAGAGTCTTCACTAGATTCCAAGAATGTTATGGCGAGCAGCATAGCGGATATCATGTTCATGGAGCCATTGAACCAGTCTTTGGATCAGGCTGCCGAGGAGACTGGAGATCGGCCAGTGGTTGCGTCTCTTAATTTACTCAACCTACTGGATTCAGTTGTTGAGGACAGTAAGTTAGCATTGACCATTTGACCTGAAAGTGATTTAGTTTATCAGCAGAGTTAGTATGTAGAATATCAATATGAGAGCAAGTGGGAGAATCCCACATCATTGTTATTTAAGGTTTCTGTGGAAGGAAAAACCCCCTGGTATTCATTGACCTTTTCAGCTGGCATCTCGTTGCTCCCAAACCTATGAGTGGGTCCCCTGATGTACTCCACACTCCTTCTTGACAACTCGAGCTATTTGGTGTAGTGTTTACCACAAACAGTGACAAGCCACTGTTACAAAAGCATCACGTTTTGCTCTGTCCCTCTTTTAATTGAGTGATTAGGCTCTAATGTTATTTTGAAAGCCATTAAACGGTCTGTGACTGCGGCCACAGTACTCCTGTGTCTATAGTGCCATTTATTTCACGCCTCCTCATTTTATAGATCTCCGGCGAGCGAAGCGAGGTTTGGAGCCTCGTAAGCCGGATCTCCGGTTTATGGTTACATTTAGTGATGATGAGGACCAGGAAATGGCCTACAACACTGATATTGGATCAGATAGCTCTAATAGTCAATCAGGTAATCCACCGTTGCCAAAAATATTCTAGAAGGCTCCTCAATGTTCGCCTACACATTTGATACTTTATCCTTGTTTATGACCTTTCTTATAAATGGCTGCAGTAGCCAGGAGAATTAGAAGCAGTGGGATTCCTTGAATAATAGGCGCTCAAAAATTAACCATTGCCAAGAGGCTTTATGGCTTCAGGAAATATTATACAGCTTCTCCGGTTCTTTATTTTAGCTGCGGGTGAAACTGCCAGTCCTTCCGACTCTTCAGAGATTGATGTTGGCACTAGCATGTGAGTGCATATTAGTGCATTTAACTATTTGATTCTAGTGTACTGTTACCAGCTGAGCGTATATGATTCTTGGAATGAAGCCTGTCTGCGCATTGCTATTGAACTTGCTACTGAATTTGAGTACGTGACTTAGCGTATTTAGTTATTTTCAGCAAAGGCGTTCCATCCTGGTACTAGGGAATAACCTAGTCTCACTGACAAAAAACCAAAGAAGCTTTTGTAAGACCTTGGAGCCCGTGCACTTTTAATCCTGTATCAGTGCACTAGTACCAAAACCAGAATGCGACTGATGTCAATTATGAATTACAGATCTCAGGGGAACCAAAGCTGTGAGGTCATAACTAGGCCTGTTGAGAGTTCTGTACAGACTCTGCGAGATTCGGAGTCGCCTTCCAAAAAACTCAGGGCTTCGTGAAACAACACGGGTAGTCTCGAATTTTGTGGTTAGCTTTATTTTGTACACATTTGTGCTTTTTTAATATTACTCAAATATAGGTGCATTCGTGTGCACTTTTATCGTGAACTTGTCAGGGATTTTTATTACATTGTACTATGTACGGGGTGTTTGTCAATGGCCTACTGCCTACTCAGTAGCAGGGTTTTACTCCCAGGTTAACTTCAGGTTTAAATATTATTTTGTTACTCCCTATTTTGTACGTAATGTTGTTCCCTTGTTCGAATAAGCTTGAGCAGGATTCTATGTTAGTCTATCATAAATACAATGACATAACTGGTTGCAACTTAATTGTCCTGTATTACTGGTTCCTACTTTTTGCGCTTTTGAGATTGGCAGAATGTCCTCAGATTTTATGTTCAGCATTCTTTTATTGAGCAATTGCCAGTTTGCACGTGTTTGGATCCGGATGTCAAGACAAGAAAACGGGTCAACAGACTAGAGCAAAACATCAAGCTCCATAAAAAAACATGTGGCATTAAAAGACTCTTTAAATCATTGGTGTTGAGCAAGAAGGTGAAGGAGTAGTGATAAGAAAAATAATCAATTACATAAATAAATAAAACATTGAGCAAATGATTGACGACCTTGCAGGTCATTAGGGTGATTAGTTATGATGAGAATTAACTAGCTATAAGTGTTCCACGCAAAACCTGAGCATTAAGAGAGTTAAACTCATGTTGTCTTCCTTCGATGATGTTGTCAATCAGGCGTGGGTTCTTTTCTGGGAACTGCTCATGTAGGCGCTTGTAAGCATCAGTCTTGGTGAAGCTATTCTGTATCTTTATGAGAGATGTTTGTGGTCTGGGTACACCACAACCTGGTGCCCAGTTGAATCTTGGATCATTTTTAGAATCATCAAGCATTCGTTGATATTGCTGGCCATATGATGACTTCAGGTTATAGGAGGTGGAACCGCCAATACCCAAGTTTGATGATTTACTCTCAAACAGGTTTCGAGCGGGCACCTGTTCTCTAAGAAAGCCATGCTGGGCCTCGCTAAGTGTGGACAGATAATCCGGTTTGGCTCGTGTTCCGCTGGATGTTCCCGGGCGGAAAGGAACGGTTGATCGCTGCATTGATGTGATCATGTGACCCATATCCTTGTCAACCGTTGCTGAGATGTTGGGTAGAGAGCTGGACAGGGGAGAGGGCACAGGGCGAATGTTACGCGGAGTCGGTGCTCTGGGACTGTATAAAGTGACCTTGGGATTCTCTAGGTTAGCCTGACTGATGAGCAATGGACTATTCCCAGCTCCTTCACCAACAGTCACCTGATCGTTAAACTTCACAGACTTTCTCAAACCGTTTGCGAATGATGTTCCGGTTTTGATGTCGAGGGAGTTGATTTGAACATTGGCAAGATTCTGGTTCTCCTTGGACATTAGGGACAGAGGTTCACTGCGCACATACTGTGGTAGGGAGTAGTCCTGCAGAAACTTGTGGGTGTTGTATGATTCGCCAGCTGTTGATGCTCTCAATACCACTTCTCCTTCTTGAATGCGAGGCCGGGCACTCTCTGCTGTCGGGAGCAGACGACTCTTCTGTACAAACCGATCTCGATGATATGGTTCAAACACTTCAAGCACATCTGGCTGATCACCGAACATTGGTACCTTCCGCATATCATTTTCATTGTGTAGGCTAAGCACATCCATTTCAGCACTAAGTGGTGTGGCCATATGCAGGGAGTTGCTGGCAGACTGTGTATTGTTACGAATGTTCAGCTTGCTTGGGTCCTCGTCCAGTTTGAAAGCAAGCTTTCCAGGGTCATAATCTGTCTTGTAAAGCCCCGCCCTCTCTTCGTTGTATTTGCCTTCATGGCCATAGAAAGTGGCTGGGTGGTCCTCAGTTTTGCAATCCTTGTACTTTCTGCTCAGAACTCCAATTTCATGAGCTGGCGTCTGCAATACAATGAAATTCCATTATAAAATCTCCATGGACCAAACACTATCAAGTCCACTAACTTCGTGTAACTCTCTTTGGTAGACATTGCTAAACATACCATGATACCACACTGGTGATTTGGTATGGTATCCTGGTCACTAATGCTGGGCGATCATAGATAGGGGTATGACCTCACCATGACTTGAAGTTGCTTCCACCTGTTCTCAGCCTCCATTTGTTGAACTTTATTTCTGTGTTCATTGGATAGAGTATCCGTATAACACGCATTCTCCTTTTCTTCATTTCCAGCCTCCACATACGGAAGAGGACTAGAGGCATTCCTGGGAGAACAGATCCCATCAACAATAAAAATGTCCATAATAGCGTATGGCTAGCCATACAGAAAGATTCCTATGGGACCAATGTTGCCAACATGTGAAACATGTGGGAGGCATGACAAGGCTAAACGGTCAAGAGATTAATAATTAGTATAGCAGCGAAAATGGACTACTGATGTGTAAGTCGAGTCAGTGACCCATATAAATCTCTTTTGAACTCAACATCTCTTAATACGTTGTAATGGTTCGCAACACCGGGAAAGCACAAGCACCAGAGGAAGCAGTAACCTGTTAAGGTCACTGAATTGAGAGGTCACTATGGAATAGAGAAAGACATTGAAAATCTCCTCAATTCAAAGGAAAATCTAATGCAGAGAACGTGGTATCAATAGGCTTATAATATGTACATGTCTGTTGCTGTATATCAAGTGAAGGCAGCCAAAGACTTGACCCTTCCAATATTTCATCTGCATATAGCAATTAAACGGTCAATATTTCAAATTTTGTCATATGAATTGGAAATGCCTGGTGCGGGGGAATCAGAATAATTATTTTGATTTTGCCATTGCTAGTTTAGTACAGAGAGGCAGTGACATATGTCACTGAGAGAGGGAACCATGTGGCACCGAGAGATGCAATCAAGTGACTTACTGTATCTGTTTCTGAATGAGTTTAGTGATTCGCTCCTCCGGGTTGTTGAGAACATTCCATTCCTCCAACTGTTTATCTCGAGTTGAGTCTGGTAGGCTGACATACCTTGTTCCATTCAGAAGTCTGTCTGTCTCACGCTCTTCTAATGTAGGTTTTCTAGATATAGATGATACCGGAATTAGCTGTTATAAACATAGTAGACGTATATGAATACGCGTAACCCCAAATATTGTTCTATGGATTTCAAATGGTGTGGCTGAATGGTTTGGTAGCTAGACCGATAACCTTGAGGCCAAAGTTAGATCCTGGGTTATAGCCTTGGCCCGCATGTTTTTAACTGTAGCACACAATGAATTTCTTATATAAATAATTTTTCAGCTTTTTCTGCTCCAAGACAAGCTTGTGTAGAGCGATAAAACAATAAATAACTACAGACATATTTTTAGGCAATCTTCAGCTCGTGCATTCTCTTTTTGATGGAAACAAAATAGGCAAGTTGTACCATCGGACAAAGGAGAGGCCACATTCAAGCACAAAAACGTGGCATGTGGAAAGCCAAACCTAAGAGTTGCCAGCCACGAAGTCCATTGCCTAATATTTCACAACACTGGTGACCATGCTGATAACTGGGTCCAGCTAGCAGATCTACCAAGTGGACAACTATTTGGATGTGAATTTGCGGGGCGCGTCTTAAATTCATTGAAACTGAATCAAATTCAACCATCATGTGATATTCATTGAGTTTCCCTCATTCTCAAGTTGGGTGCGATCACCAATTTTTCACTCCTGCACTCAGACCTTGAAACAGGGCAGTGGCATGAGGTGACACCTGCTGTATTTACCTCACGTATCCGGTGTCAGGTTGCATAGCCCCAGTCAGAGTGGATACACCATAGTTTGGGTTCTGGTTCTCGGCTGTCCTGCCTTGTAGAGGTCTTGCAGTATCCATAGAGTTTGTAAACCAGGGATACTGCAAACAATAGTGAAGGATGAATTTACACAATTGTACATTCTGGCTAGTCATCAGACTGAACATCCCTTCAGGTATTACATTTTCACCCTGTTTGCGCAAGACTTCATTCGAACCTTGTCAGAAAACAGGAAAAGATAGCTCTTGTGTCGAATTTATGGTTATTTAGTCAGGTGATTTGGCTCTTCGGCATGTGGGGGAAACGGGAAAGGGAAATCTTTCCTTTTTACCACCCTCACCCCTTGCTGTAGAGCCTCATCACTTGGCTAGCATAGTGAGCTGAATAATCTAGGTTTCTGAGGTTCAGGCGAAAGAACTAGAATCTTCAAACCATATTTG
>Ga0224501_10001848_pt1 | contig 16532 bp, 21 predicted proteins | sample SF_Oct11_sed_USG_4_FD_169105 | JGI IMG/M metagenome (GOLD analysis project Ga0224501, IMG submission 169105) | Sediment microbial communities from San Francisco Bay, California, United States - SF_Oct11_sed_USGS_8_1 | ecosystem: Environmental > Aquatic > Marine > Sediment | place: USA... | reverse complement strand
AATTTTATTTTGCATTAATGGCATTGTTAAGGCAAAAGTCTTATTTACAAAATAGTTCTCGACAGGGGGAAAACTCCCTGACCCGGCAGAGGGAATAATAATTTGGAAGTATAAACAGAAGCAAAATAGGTGAGTATAACGGAAGCTCACCCCAAACTCCATTCCTCTCTGTAGCATGCATTTAGTGCGAGAGATGCCGGTCAGGGGCTCACGAACTGTAATCACAACTGTGCCAGATAGGATAATGTAACAATTCAATGCTCTGTGACCTTGCTTCAGTATTACCCGCTTCGGGCCGACTCTGAAAACAATATTTTATATTGCAAACAATGCGCAAAATGGCAAACGTGCGCTATAGAAATGGGGAGTGTAATATTATAGTTTAAATATGCATTAATTTAAATACATATGAAATTGACACAACTCTTAGGGCCTTTAGTTCACATGCATATTCTTGACATTACAGTCGTTAAAATCACTCTCCCACTCAGCCATGATAGCGCGTAATTAAAGTGAGGGTCGTCCATTACTTCTACCGGTACCTGAAGCAACTTGCTGAAAGCATTAACAAGGTTTGTATAGTACAAGAGGATTTGTAAATGGCTCTGCAATCTCATTACTTGTGCTGGCAATTTTGCTCATATTGCAGTTCTTGGATGTGATACTTACTGGGACATGATATCGCATTGTCAAATATCTTGGTATTTCCGTTACCATTATTGCGATGATCCACTGCTTCATTTACCTTAGGTACCATCCCAGTTGGCAAAGCTTTTTCTGCATCAATGTTGGGTACTCCGCAAAAGATTTAATATCCCGGAGTGCAGTTTGTGCAATACGCAGCGCTCGGTCGGTCTTCTGCTCAACAGGCAGAGTAAGGATTTGTCGAACCTTGGAGTGCACACCATACTAAAAGTAAAATTACTGGCAATAATGTTTCAAAATAGCATCTTCCACGGACTCATACGGTCGATTTAAAGGGGTTAAGGTCAATGGTAGATGCACTTTTGGAGTTGTACTCCCCATTCTTGAAGGGAGGCAACTCCGCAGTCATTGCAGCAATAGCGAGTGCGACTTTTTATAAAAACGAATTTATCGGTCACTTGGCTAACTACAGTGGAGTTTACAGGAGCGGCAACCGCCCGGTTGCCGCTTAAAAACGCTGAAAACGGTTGTCAAGTGGGCCTCAGCTTCCGGTGATTCAGCATCAGAAAGCCGATCCTGCAGGCACTATTTCTTCAGCGTCAGGCAACCGGCAACCAGCAACCAGCAACCAATGACAACCAAGATTTGAACTTGCAACACTAGTTCACCCTCGACCTAAAACACCGAAAGTCGAAATCTACCCGAAGTAAATAAGATTGAAAGTCTAATCGGTCACTGCGTTGCGTGGAAAATAGTGCATGCATCGTCGACTCACACCGGCACTGTGCCGCGGAATTGGCGAAAGTTGATGCCCATTTGAGCAGCACAGACAGCGGTGCCGCTCATCGCTGCCGCGCCGATCTAATGTAAACTCGCTATACGGACCGAATGGGTCAAATAGGACGAAAATGAGGTCCAATCACTAAAACTCCGCAATTTAACGCTCTTTACTCTCTTAAAATATAAGATGGAACTCGAAATTGAACAAAATACCAGAGAAAACTGAACTTTTAATAAGTGCTTTTCTGGGGTTTCTCCAGTCGAGGCGTTCATTCGGGCCCATATCATTGTGCAATAATGGCACCAACGCTCGCTGACAGAGGTGAAAAGCTGCGATCTGAAACCCTATTTCTATATTTTTGTTGCACACTTTTGCTATTCAGACTTGTGAAACTTCAAGCTTATTATGCACCTGCAAGAAAGTTTCCCCAACATCAGCGCGTAAGCCGAGAAATCAGTGCAAACACCAACACTCTGCGTTAATTTCCTATCTCGGGGCCAATTCTGGTGCGTCGGCGGTCTGAAAAGTGCATTGCTGAAGGCTCTAAGTATGCCCAATAGATAGGGCTCTATCTAAGCTTTCATTTGAGCTTGATATTGGGCTCATTGACGATCGACAAGGCATTGAACACTCCAATGTGTGATGGTTGTCAAATTGCTGGATGTCAGCGTGGTTAAAAAGCTGGGTGGTTGTAAAGTTTCAGAAATATCACAAAATTGGACGGAAACCTGTTCCGATCAAGAGCCGATACCATATGGGACCAGACAGTTCTCATCGGTTCTTATTGATATTTAAAGGACTGAAGCCGCGTTAGGGTGCGCTACTTTGCCCCAATTGACTACTATCCAACCTACAGACCGAGCAACAGACCGGGAAACTTATATGGTCTTGCACAATCTAGCACATTGCACATCTACTCATCTTACAAACTGCTGAGCCTGATCGGATTTGCAAATAGTTTCAGAGCAACTTACATCTCGAGTGGATCTGAACTGATCAACGTCAAATAAGAGCCTTTGTTTCGTTGTTTGCATAAAGGAGTAGTAGTCCTTCGAAGAATCATATCTTCTGAAAGGGACATCATTAAAAGTCAAGATGACCGAACCGAAATTACCTAGCAGCGAATTTTATTGCTAATCTAAATCCAATCTCACATGGGGGTCATTGTCACATCTAGTATCCCCTACCCATAGAGTTATACTCCTTATAGGGAGGATAAGTTTATGGCATTACAAATAACCTGGTTTCGGTAACCTTTTGTATATATATAGCTACTCTTTCATCGCCAAAGTCATGGAGAATGAGAGAGGACCACCACACTCCAATCATCAACTAAACTTATGCATCCAGTTCCCAAAGCAGGAGATTCTCGACAACCACCTCAGTACTGCCAAGCCAGGTCATGTATGAAAAACCTGCCTTCGGGTAGAATACCTCATTTACATTACACAGTGGTCCGATAGTGGGGTCAGACTAGATTGACAGTGCCTTTAATTTGTCATAGAATGCCGTACTTTGGTTTTGTATGTATGGGGCTCTCGCGGTTAAAGCCTTTCCCTTTCCCATATTATTACATGCGCACCGGTAGTGGCAAATATTTTAGCAAGACTTTACAGTATTCATGTTTACCATTATCGCTGAGCATGTGACCCCGACCTTGACATTTTGTATGCGAGTTGCGTCGGTGAAGTTGCTTAAGCACTTCAAATTTAGCACCCGAATACCAACGTCGGACTCTCATAGCTACACCGGAAAAAGGCTCGGTTGTCATATCTAGGTGTTTGGTCAGACTAGCCTCACTATGAGGAGACGGACAACTACCTTATTTTGATGTAGTTCAGCCACATGTAGCAGTATGATATCAGCTTGGCAACACATTTGAATTTTGCCGAGGGCGCCTGAAGAGAAACAAAAGTGTCCTGTAATTGCTGGTCACGCTTTTCATCAATATTTTGCAGTGAACTTTACATCACTGGATGTAGTACATAACAAGTCATGATGGTTAATAAAGCATAGCGCGCAGCATCCCAAGCGATAGAGCCACGCCTAATCACCAACAGCGACATCACATAAATATTCAGAGTAGACTCTGGTAAACCCATTTGGGTTTTATTGATTAAGAGAAATAACCTACACACTCATTCTGGCACCTTTTCTTTATCCATACTCTCCGTATTACAGTCAGTATAAGATCAGCCTCATCATTGATTGGCTATAAAAACTGAAGACAATCATTATCATTTTATACTTTTATTGGCATTTATAATAGTCTTATAAAAACAATTTCGCTGTATCAAAAAAAAGTAAGCAAATAAAACAGTTCGCCAGGACCAACTAGATAGTGGTCAGGTACACTATATCTCTATTGCAGATATATGATAGACACATCGCCTCTGGTTTATAGATAACAGGTTGATTCGCGTGATATCGGTCAGTCGCAATCCAAAAATTTCGGTGAGATCATGCGAACGAGTCAGAAAAATTTTCAAAAAAAATTCGATCTCATCAGAGTTGTCCTTGCTCACTTCAACTCGTTGGTTAGAGCCGAATGATCGCGATTGGTTACCCCAATGTAGCAATCAGGTCTCTTTGCGGTAACCTAACATTTGCCTAAACTACCATGCTAACACCTACTTCCAGTCGCGAAATTCTGTCTGTGTGATTTCGGCCGCAGGTCACGACCAAAAGTGAGAGATCCAGTTTTATATTGCGCTTTTTGGTCGCACTCAAACAGTTTAGCAGATTTTGTGAGCGAAACTCATTTCAGTTGACGAAAAGCTGATCACATAAATGTAACTAATAAGGCGACTGATAAGATGCAACTTTACACAACTATGATGGTGGATTTTGGGGAACTTTTCACCCTTTTAGATTATCCCAAGATACCCAACTTGACGTGGTTTCAGAACCTGATTTCACAGCATTTCCTTCTTTTCTTTCTCCTGTATGGCAAAGCTGCCAGGTTAGATACTTGTTTTTCACCAGTTCGGCTTAGCAGCGTTTCAGGATCATCGCACCAGGTTGGGGGTCAGTCAACCGAAGTCAGTTTACATATCACCCGTCGAAATTCAGTTACTCTTATCAAGGGAAAGGTGGAATGACTTCTGACCCTTATCCACTGGTAGGGATCTTCATTCTTTTTATCGTGGTGATCCGAACCCACGCTAGCAATGGTTTGAACCCAGTGTTTGAGGGGAGTGTGGGCATTGAGAGTAGGTTGGTGTCTCAGAATAATCCTGTAAAACAGACCTATCTACTAGCTAGGTGCTTACTGCAACGAGTCTACAGGTGCGATATACTGTTTTAATTGGCTATCACATGCCAAGCCTTAGTCCCTGGAGTTTCTTTGACCGATTACAGAATTGGCGTCTTCTTGTAGGACAAAACACGCACAGATTCTGAGTTACCTACCTGTTCAGTTTCACCAAGGTTAATGGACTGGAGATTGGCGGGAAACTGTGTCAGGGCCATTGGCAATCTTTTACAACAGGATCAACGAATAAGAAAGTTCACCTAAAAATTAAGTAATGTGAAAGACGCACAGAAATGAAGTCCTGTTTAGCAGTCCGAACTGATACCTTCAGCTATATCAAAGCCAGCAGATGAGAGGTCTAGTACCTACCTTGTTGCTCGGTGCCCTGACCAATAATTGGTTCTGCTCACCTAAGACCAACGATATTATTATTGATTGCAGATCATCAGACTCAATCAAGTGGAAGTGGCTGTTCAAGAATCTGAAATGAATGTCAGGCAAAGTGCGACAGCCTTTCGACATTATTGCAGAACCGACGCGCTCAAATTAAAAAGGTTTGTTGACAGGATAAAACGAATGAAGAAATTTCAAGATCTCGAGTGAGAATAGTAACCAGGCATTCGTAGCATTGTTATTCTCACAAGAGCGTGTGAGGACTTAAAGAGACCAACTACAAGTATTGCGAGCGGTCTGAAAGAATCCGATGATAGTTAACGGTGTCAGGACAGCCGGAGTCGCAAAATACAACACCGCTAAAAATTGATCTATTTATTTTACTGACCTTTAGACTTAGACGACTTTACGAGAAAGTCTAGAGCCTGTAAGCCTGAGAAAGGAGTAGGGTGACCTAAGAGCTAGATTAGTGAACAGGTAGCATGTCGTCATAGAGCACCAGAGAGCATCGCATCTTGGCACGGAGTTGCAAGCATTGAGATCAGTACAGATTGAGTCCATTAGATATAGAAGTTTGAGAGCAATAGACTATAGAGAGGCAGTCCCAGTGCTCCTGAATAAATTACAAAAACGCAGTTACGCATATGATTACATTGTTGGTACACAGTATCCAGATTTATTATGAGTGGATTAAATACAAAGATAAGATGTTAGGAAAAATATCTAACCAAATATACAAAATGGAATCATTACTACAACATACAAGAACAGTCCAGGATTGTTCATCGTCAATATTGCGATGTTAATCAGAATAATAGCTGATTACCATAATGGAGGGCGGGTTAAAGTGATGCATACCCTCAATTAGATGGAGACCGAGACTCGGACCTCCTCTTCGGGCTGCCGCTGGGAGTTCGCCTACCACGAGGAGACTCCTTTCGTGATCCATCGTTTGGCGAATCATTGCCGTTCATATTTTCTGGTGGTGGTGTTCTTCTGGGTGATGGCGATCTGCGTTTGTCACGAGGGGACTGAGACCGGCGGTCTGGAGATCTTGATCGTTTACCTCTAGAAGTTGATCGCCCGCCTCGTGAACCTGAACGCCGACGATCCACAGGTGAACGACTCCTCGTTCTGCTTTTATCTCGACCAGCGCCATCTTCTTTCACTCTGATATACGCTGTCTCACCCTACACCCACAACCAACAGCGTGAACCATGGTGAAAGCAAAATATGAAACTACTCATTCGCTCAGTGTACAAATACACAAGTAGAGACATACACTTAAAGGGATTAAGGCATGACCAAATTGTCCTCACTCGTTTTTAAAGTCCTACTGAAATAACTCACATGCCCTTATACATTGATCTCTAACTGGATACCTGTTATATGCACTTGGTCAACCCAAACAAATTGGGGGACAACACCCAAGTGCATCATATTGTGTCAGAGGCTGCCAAGATTTTCACACGAAATCTAATGCGCCTCATCCAATAATAAGACATATATGGAGCATTTGGATTTTTCATAACTTTTGAATGGGTGGTCATGTAGACAACTTCTAACCAATTTTCAGCAAAGTCAGAAAGATAATTAAACCGCCTATAGTTGTCAACGCGCCAGTGGGGCCCCAATAATTAGTAAACTCAGCTGCTCATGACCAATCACGAACGACAAACCCAATAAAGACATAAACAATACCAGAAACCTTCATTGACCGTTCAATCGAAATCCACAGTATTCCTTTAAGATTCTGAAGCCTGAATACTATGAAAGAATGGACCAAGCCCACATGGAGGCTTAAATAGAGCACATTGCGCATACTTCCCTCTGTGCCCTCTGTATTGCATTTTTCAGACCATCGACGCACCAGAATTGACCTCGAGATAGGAAATCAACACAGAGCTGTTGGTGTTTGCATTGATTTCTCGGCTTACACGCTGTTTGGAAAAATCTGTTGCAGGTGCATACTAAAAGTTACCTAAGTCTGAATAGAGAAATTGGGCAACAAAATATAGAAATAAGGTCTGTCGGTGAGCGTTAGTGCCATTACGCAATGAGGCCCAAACCCAATGGCCGCTATTTAGGGCAAGGGAAAACCAAGAACACCACTTTTATAATGTCAGTTTTCTCTGATATTACGTACAATTTCGAGTTTCACTTTATATAGGCATATGACTGCAACAAATGCCGAGTTGCCTTCTTTTAAAATGGAGAACACAACTCCGCAAGTGTGTCTACCATTGACCGTATCTTAATCTCTTTCAAAATTGATAGAAACTCACCTCGTGAGATTTGAATTTCGTATCATCAAGCTTGGACAATGCATATTTCATGTCATCATATTTGTTGAATTCTACAACTCCGGTACCATCTCGTTCTACATTAGCGTAGGACACATCCCCTGCCTCACGCATGTGATCTTTCAGATCTTGCCAGCTAGCCGACTCCGGTAGTCCTGGAAAAAATCACTTCATTCATCAGAAATTTATTTTCATATTTTAATCGGATCGAGTATTGTTCATGGAGCACATGGGGCTCACAGGTTCAGAGAGAAAAATGCAATGAGCCCGCTAAATGAAGATGGAACGTCCTGACAATATTAAATACAGGAGACGGCGCCTCCCCATACCTTTTCTCTACGGGACACACCATTGTCCATACTGAAACAAACCTCCGGCTTGGTGATGCACTCTATTTAGCAAATTATTATACATTAGATGTCTACCCTGTGCATACTGTTGAAAATTGACAATAACTGTATTCATACCCGAACAGGAGAAGTAAAGCAAAAGGTGCGGAACTGGTGCAACAGGGCAAATAATCCTGTGTCCATGGTGAGCAACATTTGATCAACACGAGGCCCACTAACCGGAGATAATAACTCTATATCCAGACTTTCTAATGGGTGAACGACTGCGTCTCCTGGCCCCTCCACCTCCACCATATCCTCGATCATAACCTCTATCATATCCACCGTATCCTCTGTCATAGCCTCCACCCCGTCTATCATAACCGCCATAGCCACCACCTCCGCGGTATCCTACGACAAACGTGGTATATCAAAATCGCAAACGCGAACTTGCAATCATTGAGTTATACGAGCATGCTCACATCTGAATGTGACGGCTCCGCCACAACTTACCACCATATCCGCCTCCGTATCCACCACCATATCCTCGATCACCTCGGTCATTATAGCCTCTGTAACCTCCTCTACCTCCGCCACCACGAGAGCCTCTTCCACCATGCGAAATCTCCACTCGCAATGGATACCCGTCAAACTTTTGCCTATCCTTGTAACGGACTGCATCATCGGCATCTCTGTAAGGAAATATCGAAAATATTAATGCATTTGAACTCCCAACATTCCATGTAAGCATGGTTTCCGGAAGGAACTTTCCACAGAGTGTTGAACAACAATTCGCTGTATAGACAGGCTTCTGATTGAAATATGATTGACAATACTACTTGATCTGAAGCCATTCTCTTGCCATAGAGAATGACTCTGTGAAAGTAGCCTGTTAATATTGATTTCAGCTGCAAGATCCTTCTACTGAAGAAGACCAGCCCTTCCAGCCTGGGTATTTTGGCCCAAGTTTGCATAGCAGACGGATTGGGTTATTTGATCACAAAAGGCACAGTCCCAACCAAAACAAACTAAACTGATTACTAGAGTGCGACTTTTCTAAACTGGAATACTGAGCAACAAAAGTATAAAGCCTTACTGCTCAGTCGCAAGGGCTATGAAGACAACCTTGCCTATGGGTAGGTGGACCGTGGAGGATAGCTAAAAGACAAAATCTCTTAGCTAGTTGGTTAGTATTGGAATTGCATTTCATTCATTTTCGTCATCATTTCAGTTATTCGTGAGTTTCGAGCAATTTCAATAACACTACCTAGAGTAGGATTTAATGACCAAGTTTAATGTCAATCTGCTGCATGTGAAAAAAACCACCACCATCAACCGCACACTTTGTTTGTCACTAGCTGCAAATGCAACGGTCACACAAGCTTGTTATTGTTAATGTTGCTGCTTACTGGCTCACTGAGGTGAGGAAAAGCAACTCACTTGGTCCATCAATACAATCAACCCAGGCCGTTGGCTCAGCCCAATGAAACCGCAAACTGCACGTTCTTTCTTTGACTTTGACTAGTCATGAGCTTTGACTTTGAGTTTGAGATTGATTTTGAATCAAGCGTAACGCCTAACGTAACGCCTAACGTAACGAGTAACGCAACGGAGTTGGAGCATTCCGATTCTGTATTGATTAAATTTAAAAATAAATTATAAAATCATCGAATGATCAATTGGCTAAAAAGAACACCGCTTAATCATAGCAACAGATCAAAATTCAAATTGAAAAAATAATCCAGTACCTGAAAGTGGAATGTTGGGCGCGTCACCAGGCCATTATTAAACAATTGGTCGATGTCCGCGGCTTACCTGGGGTCATCATACTCGATGAAGGCGAAAGGGGGCCCCCGTCCATCACCGAACTTGAGGTTCATATTGACAATCTTTCCATACTTCGAAAACATGTCTTCCAACTCTTTTTCCCTCACGTCGGGAGGCAAGTTTCCAATATAAATTCTACAATCTCGGTCACCCATATTCAAGCGTGATGCGTATAGCACTTCTGGACCTCCACTCTAAGCTTAAAAATAAAACCCAATGTCTGGGAGAGAGTGGAAAAAGTAACGAGCTTTTCGGAAGATTACGAGATCTCGAAATCGGCGAGACGAATAGTAGCATTCTGGGAAGATAGCGATCTCTGAAAACCGCTAGTATCCGCAGACCAATAAAGAGTCGCTTTGCCGATTACGAACCTAAGTCTGACCAATGAAGATCTTTAGATTAGTCGTATATCAAGGCAGCCCCGCCGCCTAATCTCATCCCATTCAGAAAACCGGCTCATCGTATAGGACCGTATAGGAACAAGCGGTAAGTTTGCTACCAGTCTAGTGAGTCTATCATGGGTCGTATAGAACGGAGATAAATCCACAAACCCATACAAGATGCCAGAAATCATTTCGTTTATGTTCACGCATATATAGGATTTTATTGGTCTGCCGGTGCTGTCCGTTGCTATGGCGACGCATCACTTGACGCACCGAGTTACTAAGTAACTAACAGTAACATGGTGGTGATGAGAAACACGTGCTCTTCAAATCATAAATAATTTTCATATTTTTCGCAGCCCCACACTCAGAATGGCAGAAAGAAAAGCTGTAATTAAGAATGCGGATATGGCAGAGGAGATGCAGCAGGACGCGGTGGACTGCGCCACCACCGCTTTAGAAAAGTATAACATTGAAAAGGATATCGCCGCATACATTAAGAAGGAGTTTGACAAGAAATACAATCCAACATGGCATTGCATAGTGGGCCGGAATTTTGGAAGCTATGTTACCCACGAAACCAAACATTTCATATATTTTTATCTTGGACAGGTCGCTATTCTACTTTTTAAATCTGGTTAAACAGAAACCTACAATGTCTTATTTCATCAAGCTAGTCGAGAGATATATCATATGGATATCTATTTCTTGTTGTTTCCTGCCTGCCAACAATAACTCAACTTTTTCATCAATCTATACAACAATATACGTGTATATTTATTTCTCCAAATGCTCAGTTTTATTACACCTCAGATATCGCACTCTATACAATCTTAAATCCTGAATGGATAGCAACAGCACCAAGTGTCAGATCTTCAACAGTAACTTGTTTGAAGCCTGCTTCCTCTATCCAGCTAGCAAATTCTTCCTGGAAAAGAAAACAAATCCCTTACCAATTACCAGATCAATGATAATTGTCCCTATTAGAGCCTATATAGGCAATGGGATGCTACACAGAATTACAGCTTTTGTTCAGTTTCAGCGGAGAAAGGTGAGCTGTGTCCACAGTTTTTGTCGGAACTTGGGTTCTGGAGCCAAAATTTCATAAGTAGCCATTCGGGACATGGTTGCAGAGAACTATTCCTATTTATTGGGCAGAGCGTTAGTGTGGCTAATTGTGCATAGTCTGGGTTTATGTTTTAGTATGAAACAAAAATCACAACCCGGCTGCACATATCGAGAAACCTGAAGACAGGTATCATACCAATGGTTGCGGCAGCTTCTAATGGAGAAGCATGTTATAATGGGTGGGTTTTTTTTCCGGAGTGACGTCTATATCGTTATAATGGGTATGACCGGAATTTTTGGAAATTTTTTTGTCGAACACACGGTCACGGTGAGGAAAGGCTGTTGAGTTCAGGATGGACTTTGATCGGATCAGAGTTGTCCTCTCCCCACTTTAACTCCTCGATTAGAGCACACGAATGCACCTAATGAAACTGTGGGGTTAGATAGAAGTTTGTTTCATCAGTAACGGCTCAGCATGAAGCACCGCAAGCGATTATATCAATGCTCCACCTCATAGTGGGCCTGTTTCTTGCTTTTACCTAGGATAAATGTGAGGAGCTCATACTCGCAGTAAAAGGCCACATTGATCGGGGATTCAAATCCAGGTTCACAAGGTTCGGAATCCAGCGCACTGTCACTGAGCTAACACACTATCCCGGAGTATAGTGGTACGCTGCATGATCAGATATGGACGCCATGCTAGATCAGACTTTGCAGTGTAATGCAGACTAGATTCAGCATGTTTCAGAGCGCCACAATGCCGGGGTTTACAGCAAGTAAAGATATCCCCTGATTTAGTTGTACACATCACAATTTGAAATGCATATTTATGTGTGTAGAACAAAATGAGCAATGAGGGTAAAGGTGAGCATTCAACCTTCTCTGGCATGGTAGTTACCTGATCTGGAAATTTCCGTATGCTCTCGACCAGATATTGGTAGGAGTTCCAATCCTTGGCAATAATATGTCCCATGACTGGTATAACTTGAAATGAATACTGATCATAAACCCTAAAAGAAACAAAATTAGACTATAGGGTCGTGACTCCGGAGATGAACAAGGATTGCCTGGAGAACAGGTCCTGCATATTGTCTCGCACATAATCAACCCCTTGATGGCAATCATGAGTTGTGTGCGGGGACACTGTATATTTTTTTCAGTTTCAGGAAAGGGTAATGTGGCCATCATACAGGTAACACTGAAGCACCAGTTATAAACAGCTGATAAGCAACTAATTGGTGGCTTACTCACATTCTCAGCATAGAGTTTCTAACTTTGCTGAACTCCAGACACATAAATCGACCTCCAGGCTTCAGAACACGGTAAGCTTCTTTGAGCACCTGGGCAAGAACATTATTCTATTGTTAGTAACTAGTACTAATATCTATGCAGAATCCCATAGACTAAAAATCTGAAGTACAGAAAGCCAAAGATTATTGCTTTTTGCCTCGCCCTGAGCAAGAATGCAAATATTTGAGTGAAACCTTCAGTATAAGTCTTTAGCAGGAGTCGTAGGCCAGCTCTCTTTTGACTATCATTGGGTTTACAGGCCGACCAGCTTAATATCCTTATATCAATTTGATAACTTGCTGACCTTTTTCACATGTGTGCAGTTTCTAATGCCAAAAGCTATGGTGTACGCATCATATGTGTTATCTTCAATTTCCAAAGATTCCGCATTACCTTGCAACCATGTGATACCTGTAAAGAGAAACTCATCTCTCCAAAAGGGTAAGAAACGGGAGACTCGATAAGTAATCGATGAACTAAGTTTTAGCAGGATCTGTTGTAGATATTCATTTCATAAATATGAAGCATGACCATTATCTCAGTGTGGTGTCTAACCTCTGTTTATTCCGGTGGCGACCGCTCTCTCTTCACCAACCCTGAGCATGTGTTCATTAATGTCACAGACTGTCACCTGAGCAGGAGTGTCATCGCCCTCTAGTTGCCGATTTGCATAGTTGAGAAACCGGAATGCGATGTCACCTAAAAAAAGCTCAGAGTATTCAAATCCCTATTGACCTCAGTTACCATATTGTGGCCCCCAATGGAAGCCCTTCATTGATTATCTGGTGACTGAGTTTATACTTGGAAAGATTGACGCATTTCGGTCGACTTTTGTAAGTTCTAGGTACGTAGTGCATAATCATATAGCACGGATAATTGCGTTTATGGCGTATAATTATGGTACGGGTACTACCGACCAACCGGATGAGAAAATACATCTGAAAGCACATTACTGCAAAGTGAGACACTGACATAAAGCTTGTAACACGAACCGGTGCCTCCCGCCACATCAAGCAGTTTGGTGCCAGGTTGAGGAGCCAGCCTCCGGATAAAGTGATCTTTCCATAAACGATGAACTCCAGCACTCATCACATCATTCATCAGATCATACGTCTCTGCGCATTTTTTAAAGACTTCATATACTGCAAATTGAGGGTGATGAATCCATGATAAAGGTGTCTATGCGAACCAAAAAAAATCATATTTTGTTCAGGAGATAGACACGCAGCCCAGCCTTCTCATTTTTTTTGTCGTAGACTAGGTTGATCCATGGGCATAGCATATCATGATCATCAGGCATTTTTCTAAGGGGTTGCCACTCCACTCTTGGCCACTGTTTAAGCTGTGGTCCTAGCATGTGGTTCGCCCTGACCTGCGTACAAGGCAGCACATGTGATCAGCCAGGGATAATCCCTTGAAATACTCTGCCGCGACCGGGGATTGAACTGCAGTCCACAGCCATGGACTCGAGGGGACAGTGAGATTCTGAGATACATTCATTCAGATTCTCCCACTGACTGAGCTATCATGCCTGACTCTCTTGTATTTCCAAATGCTAAATCACCTTTCTCCTCTTTCTGGTCTTCAGGAACATCAGTGAAACCAAAGTGTGTTGTCTTGGAAGAGTGTTCTGCACGAGTGCCGTTCTGCTGACTGGTGTGTGAACTATTTTTACACCTCTGGACAGTCTGGTGGACTGGTGTTGGTACTAATACTAGTTTCGGGCAGTCCTTGGCAATGCAGTCTCTTGAAATAGAGTTGGCTGCAGAGTTGCTCAGTGAAGCTGAAGCCGGGTGCCGTAGAGAAAGGATTTTGCTGTTGCGGTTCTTCGCCAGCTGTAACCTGACCCCTCGGTTACCGTTAACACGGTTAACTCCAATTGACATTTTTTGCAGTTGAATTTTGCCAAGTGAACACCGGTCCTTGCGTCTTATACAGCACGTATACAGTGGGTTTCTCAACATCTTAATTGTTTTGTGTCGATAAATTTCTCTTAATGAATAAATTACACCAGTCAAAGTCTGACGGTGGTTGGGACTCTATAATCTATGCTCTTTGCTTTGGTGCACTGGTTCGAGAAATAATTCCATGCACTTGTCCCGAGATAATCTGACCTTGACCCTTAAGTATGTGAACCGCTTTTGACGGCCAGCGTCATTAGTATAGTGACCTTTGGGCGACAAGGCAATCAACCTGCAGCTGGGAAAGGTACATTCTTCCCTCCAATCACCAAGAATTTTATGGCTGAGAAAGTTATGTTTAGAAATTTTGCATCACCAAAGGATGAATTTCACCTGGTCGCAACACGATTTCTACGTTTAGGACCAGCAAGCGCAGAAAGCGAGAAAATAAACGTAAATCTGGTGCTAGATCAGCTAAAGGCGACGCACCTTGAATCTGGCTCTGCGAGTGAAGAGGTAAGAGAAAGTCAAATGAAGTCGGTGTCTGAACTAACCTAACGTAACGCCGGTAACTTGTTACTCACTTACTGTTAGTACTCGCTTAGTAGTTATGTTAGTACTTTACCTTAGTTCTTTCTTAGACTAGAGAGTAGTCAGTTGAGTTTAGAGTTTAGTTTGCTTACTTATAACTTAAAGTCGAACAAGAACATGATCGTGATGAGTTGATTTTAATTTAAATTGATTTGTTATTTGTAATTGTATGATTCGGTTTCAAATTCAAGTAATCATGTAATCATGTAATGAATTAAAAGTGAAATACTAGAAATTGAAAAGACTGTTTTAGTGTTTAGTGTTTTGGTGTAAGCCTATGTGAAGTGAATGAAGACTATAAGAGTTAGTCAAGCTGGGAGAAACAAACATTGGACAAAGTTTTTACTCAGTCTTTTCTTAAGGATGCCCCCATTATTTCCTGTCTGCGGCGGACTACAGCTGTTATCATGTTATGTGCTAAAACTTTTATCGCTTCAAATAAATTTTGTGAAAGTTAAGATTTACTGAATTAACAATCATTTTAATTTCTATTTCACTAACACATTATTCCCTTTTCAGGATTTGTTGAGAGTAATAGGACACTGTTCTCGTGTTGTGAAGCCAAATCAGAAGCAACTTACCGTGAAAGCATGCTCATTACTGACATACATACTGAGCGACTCTGAGGTGAATGTAAAGCCAAACTTTCCTGTCTACATAGTGTCGCTATGCTTCACTTTTGTTACACTTCATTGGATTTTCTGGTGTCTCATTATCTCTTACAGTGTGACAGTGTTTTTTTATATTATAGGTCGCCCTCAGTGAAGAATTGCTTGCCTCTACCATTGTATTTCTTCTCGAGTGCATTAACCAAAGTGAGGAGTGGGCTCTGGCTGACATTCTCCGGACAACTGGAGCAGTACTTTATGGCCGAGGGGGTCTCCTACAACTTCAGGTATATTTCAATAACTTCATGTCATACTATCCTGAAAAAAAGTCATGTGTTTTCCCAGGATTTTTCCAAACAAGACTTCTGGGTAGTTACATAGAGTACGATAATTCTGTGAATGGGCCTCTTTTATTATGGTTCTGTTCAAACGGGTGATAATGATGGTCTGTTCCGTTGCCTTATAAACTCTCAACCCTGTAAAATAATTCGGTGGTCCCAATGTCACAAGAACATGCCTGTGTATCAATCCATTAAGCCATGGTTTCGCAACTTGGGGCCAGGATAGCTCAGTTTGCTGGATTTGCAATCTATAGATCGCAGGTTCGAGTCTCATTGCCGGCGGGGTGTTTTTCTGGTATGGGCCTTTAGCAAGCCACTCACTCCAAATTGTGAGTGTGGCTTGGGATCACCCCGGTTAAAAAATGGAGGACCCAAGTGGTGGCTAAGGGTCAAAATCACTCCACGGTTGATGAAGATCCACCTCTCCCTTCTCGTTAAGAGTAGTAGAATTGTTGGCGGGTGATGTGTAAACTGACCTAGGTTGACTGACCCCCTATCTGGAACGATGATACTGAGGTGCTCCGTGCTTAGCCATAACCGGTGAAAAACGAGTATCTAACCCGGCAGCGCTGCCATACGCAAGAAGAAGACAACTGGTCGTCTGGATTGCCGATCATATGTTCATTCATTTTTTAAACTTGAGTGGTGATATTGTAGAGGCTCGATGATTTGATCACTCCAGAGTCTGGAATTCTTCATAAGTTAATATTTGGAAACCGAACAGACAGTTCAGTGAGAATCGCTGCGCTGCAATGTGTAGAGAATATCACTATATCACTCAGTCAATCCAGAGGGTGAGTTCTATATCATTTACTCATT
>Ga0224501_10001847_pt1 | contig 16533 bp, 19 predicted proteins | sample SF_Oct11_sed_USG_4_FD_169105 | JGI IMG/M metagenome (GOLD analysis project Ga0224501, IMG submission 169105) | Sediment microbial communities from San Francisco Bay, California, United States - SF_Oct11_sed_USGS_8_1 | ecosystem: Environmental > Aquatic > Marine > Sediment | place: USA... | reverse complement strand
TAATCTGGCGGCTCAATGCTTTTGCGCGTATTATGATGGGGAACCCGTCGCGTTTGCGGCGTCGATTCATCAGCCTCACCACACGACGAAAATGATGAAACGGGAGCATAGGATCGTTTGTTTGCCAGACTTTCAAGGAGTGGGCATTGGCAATGCGTTATCGGCATTTGTTGGCGGTTACTGGAAGGCGAAGGGGTTTAAGTATTTTAGCTCAACCTCACATCCGGCAATGATTACGGCGCGGAATAATTCCAAGGATTGGAGGATGATTCGGAAACCGGGCTTCTCGTCGAGACTTGGCAAAAGCACGACCGAGGTTTCTCTTGCTAAGACGACGGCGACTACACGTTATATTAGCTCTTTTCAGTATGTAGGAAAGGCGCGGATAGTCAATGATTAGCGTTGCAATAATTGCATAATGATATGGCAAACAAAAACGGCTATACAGCCGAGCAGATAATCAAAGCGATCAAAGGATCAGGCGGCATCAAGTCAACGATTGCCGTCAATCTTGGCGGTGCGTCTTACCATACCGTACAGAAATACATCGATAAGTACCCGACCGTCAAAGAGGCATTTGAAGCCGAGCGCGAAAAAAACCTTGATCGGGCCGAGGGCGTGATTATGGGTAACATTGCCTTGGGTGCAAAGACGCTTAGTGATCCCAACAACAAACAGCCTGTGGATTCTGGCGATGCCAAATGGCTACTGTCACGCCTTGGCAAACATCGCGGGTACGCCGATAAGTCAGAGATCGAACATAGCGGCGATGTCAACATCGTCCTGACCTGGGGAGACAATGACCAATCTAACGGTTGAGTTACCACCATTGCATCCAAGTCAGAAAACAGTCTTTGAAGCCGACTATCGATTTAAGACGTTGGCTTGTGGCAGACGATGGGGAAAAACGCGCCTCGGTTCGCTCAAGTGCGTGACCATCGGATTATGCGGCGGGCGGGCTTGGTGGGTTGCGCCGTCTTATCCGATGTCGAATGTGGGCTGGCGATTGATCAAACAGTTAGCCGTTGTTATTCCTGGGACAGAATTGCGCCAATCTGAGCGGAGTATCATCTTCCCTGGCGGCGGATCGGTGCAGATCAAATCAGCCGACAAGCCCGACAGTTTGCGAGGTGAAGGCTTAGACTATTTGGTGATGGACGAATGCGCGTTCATCAAAGAGGATGCGTGGAGCGAAGCACTGCGACCGGCTCTGGCTGACCGCAAGGGCGGCGCATTGTTTATCAGTACACCGAAGGGCATCAACTGGTTTTTTAGAATTCACAATAGCGGAGCCGACGACTGGCATCACTGGTCGTTTCCGACTTCTGATAATCCATATATTGACGCCGCCGAAATTGAGACGGCCAAAACATCACTACCAGAACGCATTTTTCGGCAGGAGTTTATGGCCGAGTTTATCGATGACGCCGGCGGCGTCTTTCGCAACGTTATGCAATGTGCTATCGCTGAACCACAGGAGGCCGCCATTGATGGACATAGTTACATAATGGGCGTTGATTGGGGTAAACATAATGATTTCACGGTGTTGACCATTTTGGACACAACCGGCGAGATACCAAGGCAAGCCCACACTGACCGTTTTAACCAGATCGACTACACGTTACAGGTCGGGCGACTCAAAGCGGTCTTTGATCGTTTCAAGCCTTTCAGTATCATCGCTGAAAGAAACTCAATGGGAGAGCCATTGATTGAGCAGATGGCTCGTGATGGCTTGCCCGTGCAGGCATTCACGACGACCAACGCCACGAAAGGGCAGGCCATCGAAGCCTTGGCCTTGGCCTTTGAGCGACAAGAAATCGGGATACTGAATGACCCCGTTACGATTGGCGAATTGCAAGCGTACGAGATGGAACGCTTGCCGAGTGGGATGTTACGTTATAATGCGGCGGCGGGGATGCACGATGACACGGTGATGAGTTTGGCGCTGGCCTATCACGGCGTATATGCCGCTTCACCCGCCGCCGCAGGACAAACCGTAGAAGTAGACATCGACATATACAAATCAGATCGACAGAGAAGCAGACTATGGCAACGATAAACGATTGGCTTGAAAGGGTAGGGCTCAGCACCGCATCACGCATCCAAGAAGTATCAACGCGACTCGACGAAACAGAGCGGCGGTTGGATCGGGCGTATGAAGCGGGATATGATGACGGCCACTTTAGTGGCGAGGACGAACCAGCGACGGCAGCACTGGCACGGTACGGCTACCGTATCGGCAGCTCCAGAATAGGCCTACGCGATTTTAGCCAGATCAGCCGGCAGCAGCAGACTAGCACCGTCTGGACATTGTATCAAAGTAACGGCGTAGCAAAACGGGCGCTGACTATCAAGCGTGACTATATCTTGGGGCGAAACACTGTCCCCGAAGCGGACAGTGATGAGGCATTACAGGAAATCCTGGACGAATTCTGGGAAGGCAACAATCTCAAGGCGCTGATTAAACAATTGACCCTTGACTTGTTTCTATGGGGCGAATTATGTCTACCCGTCGCCGTTCGTCAAACCGATGGGCGGGTGCGGATTAGTTACATCGATACTGCTGACATTGAGGCGGTGATCACGCATCCTCAAAACGTTCTCCATCCGTGGATTGTAATTTGCACACTGAGGCAAGGAGAGACGAAGAAAAGGGTATATAAGATCATCCGCAAGGACGAAGGATACATTGACGGCGGCAAGGTAACACTGCCACGCCAGCCCGATAAGCTGGTATTTGCCGAGCCATCACAGGTCGATCTTGCGCCGTGGGAACTAGAGTTCCTTAAGGGCGTTGGGCTGACTGAGTATACCGGAAGTTGCTTTTATTTTGCTACGAATAACGTGAGTAATCAGGTGCGCGGATTTAGCGACTTACTGCAAGCCGCTGACCCGTTAGATCAGTTGGACGAAACTTTGTTCAGCCTGGCCGAACGGGAGGGGCAGGCCGGTTATGTCTCCTGGGATGTCAAGTTGGTAGGCGCGGATGATTCGTTGGTCAAAAGCCGCGCCGCCGAAATCCGAAAAAATCCACCGATGCGGAAAGGGCAAGCCAATGTCCATAATGATAGCGAGGAGTGGACTTTCAACGCGCCAGACCTAAAGCAGCCGGGGACGGTTGTCACTGCTGACGCCTTGAAATCTCACGCGCTAAACGGGATGGGACAGCCACCGCATTGGCACGGATTAGACAATACCGCGACACGTACTACCGCCGATAGCCAGAACAACCCGACGAACAAAACGATGGAAACGGAGCAAGATAAAATCCGCGATCTGATCCATTATATGTGTCGGTTTGTCAGAGATCAGGCGGAGATCGCTGGAGAATGGGAAGCCGTTGAAATCAAGACCGAGGATGGCAAGGCGACGGGTGTAATGACTGGGCGTATTGATATTGTAATGCCAGAAATCTCGCGCAAGGATATGGTCAACGCCAGCCAAGTGTTAGCGCAGGTCACAAGCGCCTTAACCGTAGCAATGTTTGATTTACAGGTGGTCAGTCGTGAGACGGCGGCGCGGGCTATCGCTTCGGTGATGGCTGAGTTGGGCGTCGATTACAATGCCGACGATGAACTAAAGGCGATTGACGCGCAAAGCGATGCGCTATTATTGCAAGGGGCGGCAGATACCAACGGGAAATTACAGGGGCTGCTTGACGGTGCAGGGCAGCCAGCGATTGATACCCGCCTCGTTTTGAACGGCGCGCAGGTGTCAGCGGCTTTGGATATTATTGCACAGTTTAACGCCGAACAGATTTCCAGAGAATCGGCGCTCAGTGCTTTGGAAATAATGTTCGGGATGAGTAACGAGCAGGCCGTCAGAATTCTTGGTCCTAAGATCGCCGTTATAAATCCGCAATCCAATGGAGTGCTAAACCTTGCCAACGGATAGGCGGCGGTATACGAAAGCACTTGAGGACGTATCAAAACGGTACAGTCGCCTTGACGATGAGACGGTGCGGCGGCTCGTTGCCCTGCTACAGGACACCCGGCGCGGCATTGCGTCTCTGTTACTTAATAATCCTACCGACTTTGAAACATTTCGCTTAGGGCAATTACGCGCCAGTGTCGAGCAAGTGATAGGCGAGTTTCAGACCAACCTGGGGCGTTCGTTACAAACTTCGTTTAGCGATGCCACAGGGCTAGGGTCTGCCAGTGTTATCGAGCCATTAAGGGCCGTCGGGATAAGTGGCAGTTTCAATGCCATTTCACCGCAGTTAGTCAATGCCGCCGTTGATTTTTCGGCGATGTTGGTGCAAAATATTTCTAACGATTTGCGCGGATCAATCGACACACAATTAAGATTAGCCGTACTCGCACAGCAGTCACCGACAGAGGCGATGAAAAACATCACCAAGGCGCTAGGGGTGAAGGCATCCGATGGCGTATGGGGGAAACGGAAACGCCCAGAGTCGGTCAAAGGGGTTGCCGCCAGGTCAGAGACAATTGTCCGAACCGAGATGACGCGAGTCTTTAATTTGGCAACGAATAGTCAGCAGCGCGAGGCGGCGGAAGTGATACCCGGCCTCAAAAAACGATGGATTGCGACGGGCGACGAACGGACACGAAGTAGTCATATAGCCGCGCATCAGGAGACGGCGGCGGAGCCTATTCCGATTGATGAGCCATTCAATGTCGGAGGTTCATCGCTGATGTTCCCAGGTGATCCGGCAGGCGCACCCGAAGAGACAATAAACTGTCGGTGTACAGTGGTTACGGTTCACCCAGACGTTGAATTGATTAAGACCCCCACCGACACTAAGGTCGATAAAATTGCCACTACGGCGGTTTTGTAAATGAGAGAAAGAGAGCCAAACCCTTTGCTGACGATGGATGGCCGTGGCTACGTCTACCTTCGGAAGATGAAAATATGCCGATGGGTGGCAGAGCGGCAAGTATACGAGTTTCAGGATCATCGGCGGGCGCGCCATCAGCCGGCACGATTAGTCGAGGTCAAACCGCGTGATTTGGCGGCGGAGATTATTCGATTGACAGAAGAGTTGTGTTGAGGTAAACTATTAGGTAAGCGAATACCGTTGGAGTAGAAGCGCCCACGTGACACCACAAGCGGCCTAAGTTAATTCTTAGGCCGCTTTTTAATTGGTTAAAATTATGGCAAAACGAAAACAGAAACGCATAATCGAGGCAGTAGCAGAGGCGCAGAATATTATCTTGTGGCGAGAAGCCGAGATTACACCAGTCGGAGACGCCGCCGAATTCACTGGGCGCGAATGGCAGGTAACGATTATCGGCGGCAACATTGTCACGGTCGAGGGCGAAAACTTTGTCCGTTCGGCGAATGACCGATTGTATAGCACGAAGGCGCTGGAAGCATCGACTCCGCAATGGGAAGGCATCAAAGTCTATGATAATCACTTAACGGATGAAGAGTTTGAAAAGAAGCAGGGAATGCGGAGCGTTGAAGGCGAATGGCTAGGCACGATTGTTAAACCGTTTTGGGATGTCACCTCGCAGTCAGTCAAAGCATTTTTTAAAGTGGTCGAGGACAAACTTGCCACAAAACTCAAGAACGCTTTTGAGGCGGGTGTGCTGAATACCATTGGCTTGAGTATTGATACTTTCCCGATTATCAATCGGGAAATTCAACTGGAGGGGAATCGCTTCCCTGTTATTGAAGGTTTCAAAAAGATATTATCTGTCGATTTAGTGGCAGAGCCAGCGGCGGGCGGTTCATTAGATCGCATCGTTGCATCCAAAGTAGTCAAGGAGAATAAGATGGAAATAGATGACATCAAACAACTGATAAATGACGCCGTCAGCGCAAGTGTCCCCGACATCGTGAAGGCGACATTAGCCGAGGCCGCAACCGCAGCCGAAGCCGCCGCCGCTGAAAAGCCAGAGGAAGATCAACCCCAAAAAGTTGAGGAAGATGCAACGCCAGACGTTGTCGAAGATGACGTACTGGTGCAGGCCGCGACCGTCGCCGCCGAAGCCGTGAAGGAGGCCAAACTTGCTCGATGCGAATTGTTGCTTGAACGAAAACTTAAGGCCGCAAATCTGGCTGATGCCTTCCGAAAGCCCATTGAGGATACTTTCACCGGCAAGGTTTTCGCCGAGGCCGAGCTGGATAAAATGATTGCATCGATCAGGGAGGCCGCGATTTCTACCGACACGACCGGACGGGCCGCCGAAGGGACAGGGCGCGACAAACTGAGCGTAACCATCGACGAAGCCGATAAGCTAGCATTGATGCTTATGGGCAAACTGATGGGCGAACACCAGCTGCACGGGCTGGAAAAAATCAGCCTGGGATCAGACGAAAATAACCGAATGGTTCAAACCCGCGTTGGAGAATCAGCCGCTTATAAGTCTTGGCTGAACGGCGGCAAGCCTAATATCAATTTCGGTGGGCGCACCTCTGAACTGATCCGCACTGGTTATTTGAATGGTGGTTGGTATCTTGATGACGTATCATTCCGTGAAGCGTCAACGCTGGCAACCGTTATCAAGAACACGGTCAACATTATGACCGCCGTTGATTTCGCTGGCTCTAATCGTTGGTATGATCCGATAGTGGACATCATCGAAAGCGACAACCCGATCGATGATCTGACCGTCGCCCGATTGTTCGGGGCCGACAGTCTTGATGTTGTAGCCAAAGGCGCTGCGTATACGGAAATGACCTTGCAGGACGAAGAGGAAACTGCAGCGCACGTCAAGCAAGGAAACTTTGTGGCCGTGCCAATTGAGGACTTATTGGCCGACAAGATTGATTATTTCCGCAGTCTGCCAGCCCGATTATCCGACGCCTGGTACAATACCCTGAGCGATAAAGTCGCGGCGGTCTTTACTACGAACACCGCCGCCGGGCCAGTCCTCAGTGACACCGGCGCATTATTTAATAGCACTGCCGTGACTACCGCAGGCGGACACGCGAACCTGTTGACCACTGCCTTGGCTTGGTCGGCCTTTGATACCGTCATCACTGCGATGTATAACCAGACTGCCAGAACGCTTGGCACGGGCCGCAAGTTGGTCGATATGGGGCCGTTTACAATCTTGGTTCCGAACGCCCTTCGCGCCACCGCTAACAAGATTCGTAACAGTGAGTTGCAGCCAGAAGCCGACGGAGCCGGTACTGTCGGCAATCAGAGCGCCAACGAATACGGGCCTGGTGGCGATCAGCCAAACGTCGTCGTTGTCCCTGACTGGACGGACGCTGACAATTGGGCAGTAATGGCTCGTTATCGAGGCGCATCGCCAATCAAGTTAGCATTCCCCAGAGGTATGATGACCCCAACGATCTTCACGGCAGACAGCGAATTGGCGGGAACGATGTTCACCAATGATACCATCCGATACAAACTACGGATGATGACCTATCGATTCAGCGCCACCTATGACGTTGCACCGGTTGCCGATTGGCGATTGTTGCATAAGTCTAACGTCTAAAAAAACCCGTTTAACTAGCATCTAATGGGCGGCTGGCTTCGGTCAGCCGCCATAGATTGGAGACATAATAATGAGCGAACGATTAGTAACTTTACAATTTCAAGACGGGCAGGTTGGGCTAACCTTAAGCACACTTTACCGTTATTTCTATGTTCCGTATGACCTCACCGTGGTCTATATGGAGGCGGGAGCCAGTGCTGACGACGCCGGATTGACCGTTGATCTGAACGATGACGGCACAACGGCTATCGCGGCCTTGGCTTGTGCTACCGCCGCAACGCCTGGCCGATGGCGATCAACACACGTTGGAGGCACGAACGCGCCGGTATTCATTGCTGCCGGCTCCCTTTGTTCGCTTGACGCCAACGCCGCCGCGATTGATACAGACATCTGTGTCACTATCTGGGCATTAGCTGGCGAAATTACGGGTTAGGAGTTGACCATATGAGTAAGCATCTCAAGGACGCTGTAGCTTCATTAGGATATACTGAGGAGCAAGTGCTGTCTTCCCGCGAGACTGAAGACAGTGTGATCATTGTCATTGATAATGGGATCGCTGGTTGTCCGAAGTACATCATAGCCAAGGCTGATATTAAGCCCGTGGGCGCACCGAAGGCAGAGCCAGCTACAAAGAAAGCGCCCAGCCGAAAGGATAATACCTAATGGCACGCTCCGGAAAGATTACGATTGCCGCCGCAGGGACAGCGCAACGCGGCCCGGATGAAGTTTGCCGACACGTTGCTATCAAAGCCGTCGCCGCAAATACTGGCGTTGTCTATGTCGGCAATGATGACGCCGGAGACGTGGCAGCGGCCAATGGTTTCGAGATCGCACAAACGGACGATCACATTGTTCTGGTGGTAAACAACCTATTAGATTTATGGTTTGACGCCGCCACAAACGGCGATGTTATTTGTTGGATAAAGATAGACTAAGATGACGATAACCTTGAGTGCCTTCCTCGCCAATGTGATGGTTATGGTTCCGCAGGCCGATACTGAGTTATCGGCTATTGACCGGAATCAGATCATCAAACAGGCCGTGATGGATTACGGGCGCGACCGTCCGAACCTGGTCACGGATGACGTGACCGGGGACGGCGGCAAGTATTATTTGCTTGACGGCGCGTCGGCTGTCACGTCGGCATTCTCCGATGAATTCAGCCAGATCGTGTCGATTCAATATCCAGCGCCCACCATCGCCAGCGATGAAACGCCCGTATACTTGGACAACGGGGACTGGGATCATAATTATTATGACGCCAGCAACCGGTATTTGTTCTTGCCAAATCACGCACCCGTCGCCGCCGAAACAATGCGAATTACTTACTCCGCACCGTATGTCTGGACGGCAGGAACTATCACGAAAGCCGTAGCATATCCGGCCCACGGGTTTAGTCTGAACGACTTCATTTATCAAAATGCCGACGGCGCGTGGGTGGCCGGATACGCCGCTAATTTATTGGCAACGCATCAGGCCACCATCGTCCCAGATGTGGATAATTTTACCGCCGCCGAGTTGGTAGTCGCTGTCCCTCAGATGGACTTTTTTGCCGTATGTAATAGGGCCGCTTGTCTCGTTTGTTTTGCCATCGCTGAACGTTACTCGCGCACCTCAGATAGCAGTATTTCAGCCGATAGCGTCAATTATACCAGCCGAGCGCAAGAATTCCGAACGCAAGCGCGGGAATTTTGCCGATTGTACAATGACCATCTGGGCATTATGTCAGATGCGAACGGCGAGAACGCCAGCGCAGGAAAACCGATGGCCGATTTCGTGGACTTGGATACGTCTCCGTTATGGCCGACAGGTCGAGACTTTTTATTTCACGGACGGGCAACGAGGTAACAATGGCTGACGACGGGTTATCTTTAGAGTTAGATACCAATGACATTGAGGAGCTTGCCCGTAAGTTCCCTAAATTCGAGCAGATCATTTTTCGCGAAATGGACGCCGCGATGCGTGGCAGCCTGGAAGTTTTTAAGGCCGAAGTTGTAGGCCGAACGCCTGTCAACTTGGGGCTATTACGTCAGAGCATTCAGGCGGTTACACGTGGGCAACCGCCGCATTTTGAGGGCGAAGTCTCAACACCACTTGTTTATGGTGAGCCGGTGGAGCGCGGACGCAAGCCAGGACGGATGCCCCCCGTGGACAACATCGAAATGTGGGTACAGCGGAAGCTGGGGCAGACCGGTAGTGAGGCGCGATCCACCGCGTTTTTGATAGCCAGAGCCATCGGGAGGCGCGGCACAAAAGGCGCTTTTATGTTTAGAGACGGCTTTGAGGCGGGCAAGCCAGCCGTTGAAAAACTATGGCGTAATGTCGCCAGCCGAGCCGCCGACAAGATCGAGGCCGCTATTTAATGAGTGAGGCGACAGTACGCGCTAGTATCAAGACGCTGATTGAAGCCGTTTCAAATGTCGGCTTAGTCTATGATCACGAACCGTTTGCGGCGACGTGGGATGAGTATGTAGACCAGTTCAAATGCAAGGTGTTAGGCCGCGATCAGGTACGGGCTTGGACAATTAGTATGGAGGCAATGCCACGGGAACGCCTGACCGTTGCCAGTGCCAGAAACACGCACAATCAGGCGCGGTTCAATTATAAAGTACGTGGCTATTGTGGCTTTAACGAAGAGTGCGAAACGGAAACGGAATTTATGACGGTCGTTATTGCTGTTCTGAACAAACTGGACACCGGCATCGTGACAGGCAATGCCTATAACGCGCCGGTTGCTCAATTAGACAACTATGTCCCCCGCACTTTCGGCGGCGTTTTATGCCATTACGCCGAAATCACGCAGGAAGTTATCGAGATTATCGTATGATTATCTATGAATTTGAAGAGCAAAATTTCAGTGCAGCCACCGGCGAGACTAGCTTCCGTGTACTTAACGGCAAACTAGAACTTGAAAATGAACCATCGGCGGCGTTGGCTTTCCTAATCGAGAAATACGGCGGCGTTTTATTGGCCGAAGCGAAACCAAAGCGGGGCAAGAAACTAACCGCCGAATCGGAGAATGAATAATGGTCGCACCAGTCCCTAAAGTAGAATTTAATAGTTGTTATCGCATTCAACAAGAGACATCGTTCGGCGCTGGCGGAGGCTCCGCAGACTGGATTGCAGGGGGCAACGGCGGCGGCGCGACAGGTTGGCGCGATTGGGCTGTATCGGTAGGGCAGTCGCCTATCCAAGCCACAGAGAATATCATTTTCCCGGCATACAAAGGCTGCGAGCGGGCCGTCAATTATCAGCCCCCTGTCCCAGGTCGTTATGAGGTGGGACACACATTAGAGAGTCCGGTATTCCTCGAACAGACGCACCCTATTTTATATGGCATCCTGGGCGGTCAATCGTTGGTAGAAACCGCAGGTACGGCGGCGTTATCGTCAACGGCTTTTGCATCGGTGGCTTCGCTTGACACTCAGCCGGACGGAACGGAGCAACTTAAATTTGTTATCGCTTCCAGTACCGCCGCCAGCGCAGCACAGATTAACATTTTAGTGGGCGCGGTATTACAAGAGACAATCGAGATCGGCACGAATGCAGGAACGGTTGACGGTACATATTATAGCCGAGGGGCGTACAATGCCACTGTTACTTTTACCGTAGCGGGAACGGTCACAGCGGGAACAGTCGTTGTCTCAGGCGTTGATTATGTCACCGGAACATTCACGCTGGCTGATACCATTCCCTCCTTCCAGATTCAAGAGGATGGGCTGGCCCGGTCTGCGACTTCAATGCATTTCCCCGGTGTGATTATGCAAAGCGTTGATTTTGCTTTTGACGCCACCGCCGCCGATGGATTGATTACAATGGCAACCGCCTTCCAGAGTCAGTTCCCTTCCGCCGCCACTGCCGTGGCTTTCGTCAATGAAACGCGAGATTATCAACACGCGCTCGGCGGTTGGACGGCATCGCTACTCAAGGACAGTGTAGCCTATGAGCGGGTACAATCTGCTACGCTGACCATCAATGGCGGCAATACCTTGTTTGCTACGGCCAGCGGATCGCAGCAGCCTAGCGGCAAACTAGCGGGCGGGGCTGAGGTCACAATGACGGCCCGTGTGGTGGTTGAGGATACGACCGAGTGGGCAGCGTACACTGGACAGACTGTACAGGATTATCATTTGGTTTTGACCTCTCCAAATAACATCGTGGATAGTACTAAATTTTCAATGACGTTCGAGATGACCAGCACTTATATGGAAAGTTACCCAGTCGCCATTGGCGATGACGGGATGTTGGTCGTAGACATCACCTATCGCACCATCTTGGACGCGAGTGACGGTATCGTGAAAATTACAACCGTTGATAGGATGCCTGTTTAATGACATTTTCTTTTGGTATAAAAACCTATGACATTTCAACGAATGACCTTGGCAATGACTTTGCTATCGAGATTGAGCCACCGCTGACCTTCACAATGCGGAGCCGACCGCCGCATTCGTGGTATGAAGCGGTCGGGCGGTTGGATCACGAAAACTTTGACATCGCCTTGGCCGCGACCGTGCTATCCGGTCTATGCCTCAAAGTCTCAAATGGCGAGGCGGAGTTGCTGATTAGTAGCGATCAGGATGCGCTTATCATTCACGAACAGTTAAAAGCACTTGATCCGGTGATGGCAGATGAGGCGTTTTTTAAGCTGACCTATCGTTTGGCGGGGCGTCTAATGATTGTGAAGTCGGAGGACATTGACGCGCTAAAAAAAACGTCGAGGCCATCCAGTGGCACAAACAAAAAGCCCACCCCAGCAAAACAATAATCAACGTGCTTTACCAACAACTGCCAAACGAATACGTGGCGCTAGTGAGTGATTTGTCACTAGCGCGACGCACGTGGCAGTTGTTTGGCGTCAGCCTGTCGGAGCTTGAAAAAATGGATCGGTATGATGTTGAAATGATGAAGATCGCCATCGGCGGTTAAAGGCAGTTATGGCTAACGATTTCTTTATAAAACTAATATCCCAATGGGACGGCAAGGGAGTCAAGGGCGCGAAGAAAGATATTGACTCCTTGAAAAAATTTGCCAAAGAGGTCGGCGGGGCGCTGGGGGTGGGTCTTGGCGCGCGTGAGGTTTTGGACTTCACGAAGGAAAGTATCAATCTGGCGCGCATCCAAGCTCAGGCCGAGGCGCAAGTTGCGGCGGCTATTGAGAGTACAGGGAACGCCGCCGGAACCTCATTGCAGGAGTTAAAAGCCCACGCCGCCGCATTGCAGGGGGTTACGAATTTTGGTGACGAGGCAACGCTACAGGGGCAAGCGTTGTTACTGACGTTTAAGAATCTTAGTGCCAATCTGCCACGTGCTACCGCCGTGATGTTGGATACATCCCAAGCGATGGGGCAAGATATAAAATCCAGTGCTATCCAGTTAGGGAAGGCGCTAAACGATCCGATAGCGGGCTTGTCGGCTTTGAGCAAAGTCGGTATCACGTTCTCTGAGAGCCAACAGGATTTAATTAAAAGTTTAGCGGAAAGTGGTAAACTTTTCGAGGCGCAATCACTGATCCTTGACGAACTGGAAAGCCAATTCGGGGGCAGTGCAAAGGCGGCGAGGGATGCTGACGGTGACATAGCCGCACTAGGGAATAGTTACGGCGATTTACAGGAGGCCGTTGGCGGGTTGTTCCTAGCGTTAACAGAGGCGACGGGCGCTGGCGAGAAATCGATTTTCTTTATCGATGCTATAACCGAACGAATAAACATTTGGCCTGGAATTTTTGACAATGCGGGGACTACGGTTGATCTACTGGCAGACAAGTTTGACAACTTTACGGACAGGTTAGCACTGACACAACCTGGTATTGCTAAATTTCTCGATAGTGTAGCCGCAGGACTCAGTGCAGGTCTGGGTATCGGTGGCGGAGGTATCGACCCGATAGTGATACCTCCGCCAGTTGTTGACGCTGACGACACGGTTGACACTCAAGAAGAGATTAACAATGAATTCCTCGACCTTCAAAGGGGATTCTCCAAGGACTTAATCGAGTTGCAGGCCGACACCGACGCCGCCTTTAAGGATGCGCTCAAAGATTTAAACGACGATCTACAGGATGCCGCCGAAGATAACCAAGACCGCTTGGCAGACATTGCCAAGTCGGGCGCGAAACAACGCCTCAGTATTGACAAAGATTTAGCCAAGGCGTTGTCAAAGGCCGATGTCGATCTGGGGAAATCCTTGGGCAAGCTCAAGGAAAACGAATCTAAGCAACTTCAAAAGCTACAATCCAGCGCGGCGAAAGAAGATGCCAATCAGCGAAAACGAGCAGCCGTTGACGCCTTGGGGGACGAACGGCTATTCCAATTCGAGCTACGAAAACTCAGTGCCGAAGGTGACGGTATCGCCATCCTTGAAGCCAAGGAACGGCGGGCAATTGAGCAGGAAATCGCTAAAGAAAAGGCTGAGACTGAGGCGTCAATTGAGGACGGGCGGCGACGGGATCAGGAGCAGGAAATTCGCTCAGAGACGGCAGATCGCACCGCACAATTGCGCGAGGAAAGCATTGAGCGCAAGGCAGAACTAGAGGCGCGGCGGGTTGAGGAATTGCAAGAACTTGCGGAATCCGAAGCCGAACAGATCGCCAACGCACAAGAGGCTTTCGTCAAACGGCAAGAGGATTTACAAGAACACTACGGCGAAAAGGTTAAAAGCATTGAGGAAGGCGAACGGGAAAGTATAGCGAAGCTGGCCGAAGGGCTGACCGAGATGGAAGATTTAACCGCCGCCGAATTCGACCAACTGGTTATGTTAGCCAAGGAATTTGGGCCAAAGATCGGCGAGGCGTTAGCCACTGAATTAGGCGAAGCCTTTGCATCGAATCTTAAGATCGATAGAATCATCGCAGGGATCGGCGGCGGCGGGGCGTCATCGGGAGTCAGTGGAGGCGGGGGCAGTTTGCCGCCTATGCCCACAGGCATCGCGCCCGCAGGTGGATTCCTGCCCTTTGCGGAAGGTGGTATTGTCCCAGGCCCAACGGGAGCGCCACGGATGGCAATCGTTCACGGTGGCGAGGAAGTGTTAACGCCTCAACAGCGCGGCGGCGTTAACCTGACCGTCTCCGTTAATGCGCCAGTGTTTGGCGTTGACGATTTAGAGCGTAAGATCGAGGCAGGGGTACAGGAGTTAGTGAATCAATTGAAGGAGCATTTTAACTAATGGCTGGCACGTTCAAAGTCGATGGAACCACACTATCATATATCGGTGGCGCGGTATGGGATCAGCCGCAGGTGGATACGTCGTTGTCTTTAATTGCGGTTCACAATCATTTCAGGTCGCACACGTGGTCGGCCAACGTAATGAGCATCGCAGAGTTTGAGACGCTACGCGGCAAGCGCGGAAGTTTGGTATCAATACAGACTACAAATGCCGATGATGAGGACGCGGCATTTTTGACCTATTACGGGGTGCGTGTGGATAGTGTGTCAATGAGGGCGCACGATTCACTTAACGCAACTGGCGTCACTGTTTCGTTTTCGGTGGGAGTTTAATGGCTGTCACTTTCAAAATCAATGCCGTCACTATTACCGCAGGTATTCAAGCGGCTTGGGCGCCGATTCAAACCGAAACCAGAGCCATCGGCAAGCCCGGCTATTCCGCCTGGCAGCGGCATACGTGGTCAATGGCCGAACTGGATCACGCGACCTATGACGTATTGAAGGCGTTGCGCGGCACGGATTTGACCTCAGTACAAACCACGGGATTTGACGCGCTTAACACCGAGACACTTTATACGGACGCCAGTTTGATGACGGTTAGCGGTAGGCAGCAAGGTATTCGGATACTGAATGTACAGATCGAGTTTTTAATCGACACAGCATCGGAGTTTTAGGATGAGTTTCGCTCGATACGCTAGCAATTCAACAGGTCTTGAGTTAGTCGCAGATGTGACCGGATTAAACTTTCAGCCACGGTTTTTTTGCGATGACGCAACCACCGTCTTTGACAGTAAGCCCGCCGTTGCCAAGCTCAAGATGACGCCGATTGTGCAATTCATTAACACGAATATCGCCTGGGATGTATCGGCGTCTAATCATCCGACAGGTACAATCAGCACGTATGATGTTTCCTTTGGTGGAGGTGGGGCGTCTGATCTGGCCGCGCAATCTTGGGCGGGTGCGAAAACAGGCAACGTCCAATATACTACCGTCGGCATATATCACGCATCGGCAACCGTTACCGACACACTCAGTAACATATCACAGCCTGCCAAACAGAAGATTATTATCATTGACCAAATTGCCGCCATTGCGCGGGTGTTTATTTCGACAGATGACAGTGGCGTTTATGTCTACGATCCCGGCGGCACACCGACACAGAGCAATAGTGGATTGACTGGCGATTATCTCAAGGTTAATTCGTTGGCCGTCAATCCGCATTTCGCCACGCTTCCAATTGCGAATCAACATATATGGTTAGGGACAGTTGGCGGAGTGGCTTACTCAACGGATGGCGCGGCAACCTGGACTACGATCACACCAGCGACTTTAGGCGATCCGACTAATACGGCGGCAGATGGATCGCCGCCGGATACAAACGATTTAGACCAGGTGTCGGTGGCATTTGATCCGCAGGACTGGCGGCGGGTTTACGTACTAAGGCCAACGGACGCCACTTGGAACGCAAGTTTTACCTCCCGCGTGTACCGGTACTTGACCACAGATTACGGCGTCACGTGGGTCAGTGAGGGGATTAACGGCTAACTATGGCGGGATTGACGATAGGCTTTGAAAGTAACGATTTCAGCGAGTTTGATACCGCTCCCGTAGGAACGTCTTTCACGATCAGCGGAGCGGCGGCGTACATTGGGACGTATGGGCTAGAAATTGATATGGCGGGAACGTCAACGACGACCGGTGTGGAAGTGACTGCTATGAGTGGAACGTTCACACAACTACGAACGGGAGCCTGGCTCAACATTGAAAACCTGGTACTCTCCACGTCGCAGTTAACTCAGTGCTTGAACTTTATCCACTCCGGCGACGATATGGGGATTATCGCGCTCCACGAAAACGGATCAGGGACTATTAACGGGCGCGTTAATGTGCAAGACGACGCAGGGAGTAATTCGGAATTGATCACGATCCCGCAAACGGGTTGGTTTCACGTCGAAGTGATAA
>Ga0224501_10001846_pt1 | contig 16549 bp, 11 predicted proteins | sample SF_Oct11_sed_USG_4_FD_169105 | JGI IMG/M metagenome (GOLD analysis project Ga0224501, IMG submission 169105) | Sediment microbial communities from San Francisco Bay, California, United States - SF_Oct11_sed_USGS_8_1 | ecosystem: Environmental > Aquatic > Marine > Sediment | place: USA... | reverse complement strand
GGTGGGAGTACGGGATGAAGCAGGAAGACTATGACCTGCGCACGAACCATGGCGCCCTGGAGGGGGTGACTATTTCCCGGCCTGGCGGCGGCGCCCCCTCTCCGCTCCTGGACGCCATGGGAGCTCGGTAAACAATACCCCCGGTTTTCGCCGGACGTGGTGGGGCATATTCGCTCCACCGCGTTTTATATTGAATGTTCATATATCAATGAGCCCCCTACCTTGCCTGTCCGGCGGACTGGCGCAAAGCCTCCTGCCGGATAGTGTTGCCTTGGGCCGCCACCTTGGGTAACATACTATCTCATACGGATCGCAACTGAAATAAGGCGATCTTGTTGCTTTTCGACATATTCCATATAGGTAGCAGAATGACGTCAGCTTATTTTGACAATTTCATGGGCCACACCCCCAGGTGGTACAAGGCCCTGGTGGTGACTTTTCTGGTGGTCAACCCGATCCTGTTGTTCACCGCTGGGCCGTTCATCGCCGGGTGGGTGCTGGTGCTGGAGTTTATCTTCACCCTGGCCATGGCGCTCTCCTGCTATCCTCTTCTGCCCGGCGGCCTGCTGGCAATAGAAGCGGTGGCCCTGGGGATGGCCTCGCCGGAGAACGTGTTCGAGGAGATGGTGGTGAACTTCCCCGTCATCCTGTTGCTGATGTTCATGGTCGCCTCCATATATTTCATGCGCGACCTCTTGCTGTATATATTCTCCAACCTGCTGGTGCGGGTCCACTCCAAGATATGGCTCTCGTTTCTGTTCTGCTTCGCCGGGGGGCTTCTTTCCGCGTTTCTGGACGCGCTGACCGTAACCGCCGTGGTGATCACCGCCGCCACCGGGTTCTATTCCGTGTTCACGAATTTCGCCTCCACCAGGATAGGGCAAATGGGGGATAACCCATCGGGGAAGGAAGCTTTTGAAAAGCAGTTCCATGAGGATCTGGAGAACTTTCGTGGCTTTTTGCGCAACATCATGATGCACGCCGCCGTGGGCACCGCCCTGGGTGGCGCCTGCACCCTGGTGGGGGAGCCGCAGAACCTGCTGATCGCCTCCAAAATGGGGTGGAACTTCGGCCAGTTCTTCTGGGTTATGACGCCTGTCACCATCCCCACTCTCATCATGGGGCTTGCCACCTGCCTGTTGGTGGAGAAGTTCAGGATACTCGGCTATGGATATGAGTTGCCTGAGGGGGTCCGGGATGTGCTGCGGGACTATGCGGAAAAGGAATCCGCCAAGCAAGACGACAGCAGCCGCGCCAAACTGGTGACCCAGGCGCTGGGAGGAGTGTTTCTGATCCTGGCGCTGGCTTTCCACATCGCCGAGGTGGGGCTCATCGGCCTGGCCGTGATCATACTGCTCACTTCGCTCAACGGGGTGAACGACGAACATGCCATCGGGTCCGCCTTTTCCGAGGCCCTCCCTTTCACATGCCTTTTGACCGTGTTCTTCGCCATCGTGGCGGTGATCCACCAGAGCCATCTTTTCGCCCCCGTCATTGAATGGACCATGACAAAGGAGGGGACAGCCCAGCTTTCCGCCTTTTTCCTGGCGTCGGGGATATTGTCCGTGGTCAGCGACAATGTGTTCGTGGCCACCATATACATCACCGAGGCGATGGCCGCCCACAAGGAGGGGCTGATCTCCCGCGAGCAACTGGAACTGGTGGCGGTGACCATCAACACGGGAACCAACCTGCCCTCCGTGGCCACCCCCAACGGCCAGGCGGCTTTCCTCTTCCTGCTCACCTCCGCCCTGGCCCAGCTTATCCGGCTCTCTTACATGAGAATGATCGTTCTCGCCCTGCCATACGCCATAGTCATGACGGCCACCGCCTTTCTCTCTGTTCTGTATCTGCTCTGATCCTGGCTCCGGGCGTGTGTGGCCGCCCAAAAGGTGGTTCGTATTTTTTTTAATGATTCCGTGGGCGGTTATGGTATAAAATCGGTTCTCGTTTCGCGCCATTGCATTATGGCGCGGGTTGTGGCCCCATCGTCTAGTGGCCTAGGACACCGCCCTCTCACGGCGGTAACAGGGGTTCGACTCCCCTTGGGGCTACCATATCCTTGCCTCCGGCGATTCCCCTTCTTCCTTGGCCTCCCTTTTAAGTTTGACACAATCCCTTTGTCAATCTACGATTCATGGAAAGGGTAGATACCATGAGAGAGCTTCGTAAAGATCCGGTGCTGAATCGCTGGGTGATCATCAGCAGCGAAAGAGCCGCCAGACCTATGGACGCCTTTCATGTGGCGCCGGAGAATGTGGATTCATATTGCCCTTTTTGCGAAGGAGAGGAATCCGCCACACCGCCGGAGATATACGCAAGTCGCCGACCCGGCGCCCGTCCCAACGGCCCTGGATGGAGCATCCGCGTGGTGCCTAACAAATACCCAGCCCTGTCCGGCGCCAGCCGCGAGCGGGCAAACCCCACCCCGGAGCTGATGGTCTCCAGTCCAGCCCTGGCCGAGGTCAGCCCGGAGTTGGCGCAGATCGGTCCTGTCTCCGATGGGGTGATCGATATCTTCCACAAGATGGATGGAGTGGGGCATCACGAGGTGTTTATAGAAACGCCTGACCACTCCCAGACCCTGCACACCATGGACAAATCCCAGGCCGCCGTCATATTCCACACCCTCAAGGCCAGGTTGCTGGAGATAAGGAAGGATCCGGCCATGGCCTGCGCCCAGTTTTTCAAGAACCATGGTCGGGAGTCCGGCGCGTCGCTGGCCCACTCCCACAGCCAGCTCATCGCCATGCCCGTGGTTTCTCGCACCCTGGGGGAGGAGCTGGCCGGGGCAGCCCATCACCGGATAAAGACCGGCGAATGTGTCTATTGCAGGATCCTGCGCCGCGAGGGGGATAGCGGGGAAAGGTTGATCGCCGCCAGGGACGGGATAGCGGCGTTGGCGCCTTTCGCTTCCCGTTTCCCTTATGAGATGATGATCATGCCGATGGGACACTCAAGCGGATTTGAGGATTCCTCCGCCAAAATAATTGACGCCCTGGCTTCCATGCTGGTGGACCTGCTGGGCGCCCTGGCGCAGATGTTCAACAATCCGCCATATAACCTGGTGCTCCACACCGCCCCTTTCGCCCCTGGCCATGAGGAGGCTTACCACTGGCACCTGGAAATAATCCCGGTGATGGCCAGGGCCGCCGGTTTTGAATGGGGCTCCGGGTTCCACATAAACTCCGTTCCGCCGGAAGACGCCGCGGACAGAATGCGTAAAGCTTTGGGAAATGAGTAGCAAAAAGAAAACAGCCACCTCCGGATCAAAAAAAAGAACCGCAGGAAAGGAAAAAACCCCCGATGTGGTGATAGTCTCTTCGGAAGCGTGGCCATGGGTGAAAACCGGTGGTCTGGCGGATGTGGCCGGCGCCCTGCCCCGGGCCATGGCCCAGGCTGGCGCCAGGGTTCGCCTTTTCGTGCCGCTATACAAGTCTATCGACCGCAAGAAGTTCAAGATCCCCTCCAGGGGAGGGGTAAAGTTTCGCGTTCCGGTTTCCGCCAGGATCATGGAGGGGACGGCCCACATGATCAGCCCATCTGACAACCTGGAGGTATGGTTCATAGAGCAGGAGCAGTACTTCGGCCGGGAGGGGGTGTATCTGGATCCCACCGGGCACGACTATCCGGACAACCTGGAGCGTTTCGCCTTCTTTTCCAGGGCGGTACTGGAGACCCTCATAGCCTCCGGCCAGCCGCCGGACATCATCCACTGCAACGACTGGCAGACCGGCATGATCCCCGCCTACCTGAAAACCATATACGCCGGAGTTCCATTTTTCAAAAATACAGGCAGCCTGATCACCATCCACAATATGGGATACCAGGGGCGGTTCCATCCCAGCCAATGGCATCTTCTTGGGATCAGCTGGGACCATTTCCATCCCGGTGGCCTGGAATGCTATGGCCATATCAACCTTCTGAAGGGGGGGCTGATCCACGCCGACATAATCACCACCGTATCCCCCACCTATTCCCAGGAAATCCTGACACCCGATGGCGGTTTTGGCCTGGATGGGCTTTTGCTTCATCGGGTGGACCGGCTGCATGGCGTGCTAAATGGCATCGACACCCAGGAATGGAATCCCGCCACGGACCAGCTGATACCCCACAACTTCAACAGGAGCGACATGGCGGGAAAGGCCCTGTGCAAGACCGAGCTGCTCCGGAACATGCGGCTGGATCGGGGCGAGGGACCGCTGATGGCGGTGGTCAGCCGACTGGCGGATGGGAAGGGGATGGAGCTGCTGGCCGATTGCCTGGACCCCATGCTGGCCAAGGGGGCCCAGTTTCTGCTTTTGGGTTCGGGGGACAAGGCGCTGGAGCAAAGGTTCAAGCAACTGGCGGTTTCCTGGCCTGGCCAGGTGTCCGTCACCATAGGGTATGACGAGGCGCTTTCCCATAGTATCCAGGCCGGATCGGACATGTTGCTGGTTCCTTCCCGGTACGAGCCTTGCGGCTTGACCCAGATGTACGCCCTGGCCTATGGCACGGCGCCTCTGGTGCGAGCCACGGGGGGGCTGAACGACACGGTTCGGCAATACGACCGGGCCACCGGAGAGGGGAACGGCTTTAAGTTTGATGAGTACTCCAAAGAAGCTCTGCTTGCCAAGGCATTGGAAGGGATAGAGTTTTACTTAACTGACAGGCGAAATTGGAATAAAATGGTCAAAATGGGAATGGGTGAGGATAACTCCTGGGGCCGATCGGCCCGGAAATACTTTTCTTTATACCGCCTTGCCTCTTCCTCTGGTGGAAAATGACGGAAGACGACAACATACTGCTGATTGGCAAGATCTCTCGCAAACGCCTGGATCTTGCCTCCATGCTGGACCAGGTGACCCGCAAAACCAGGGATGACATGCAGGCGGATGTGTGCGCGCTTTTGATGATGGATGAGCAGGGCCAGGTGCTCTCTCTCAAATCAGCCCAGGGGTTGACCCAGGCTGCGGTGAATGCTGTCCGCCTTCCCAAGGACCGGGGAGTCTGCTGGAGAGTGGCGCGGGAGCGGCGTCCGGTGGCCCTTCCCGTGGCCGGTGACGATCCCGATTATTTTTTCGTGCCGGAAGCGGGGGAGAACCGGAGCGCCAGCATGGCCGCGGCCCCCATCATCGACGAGGACGGGGAGTTTATCGGCGTCTTTTACATTCAACGTCATCAAGGGGGCGGTAGCGCGGAAGCGGACGCCCAGGCTCTGGAAAAAGTGGCGGGCAAAGTGGCGGGGGCCATCCGCGCCGCCAGGGATTTTGAGCGTCAGGTGGAAAAGGCCCAGTCAATGTCCGAGCTCAACAATACCGCCCGCCTGATCAACGCCACCAACCATTCGGAACTCATCCTCTCCCACACCGGCGATTGCGTCCGAAACCTGATAGGGGCCAGGGCCTGCTCCATCTGGCTGGTGGAGGGGGAGCGCCCTGTCTTGAAAAGCTTCACCGGGCAGGGGGTGGAACTGCCTGGGACGCTGACCCATGTGGTGGAGCAGGCGTTGAGGAGCCGGGAAATAATCAATATTCCGGATGTGACAAATGAAGTTGTATTCAAGGGGCTCACATCCTCGGCCCGGGCTTCCCTGACCCTGGCGCCCATGGTGTTTGAAAACAAATCGATCGGCGTGGCGGTGATGGCGGACCGCAAGACCCCAAAGGAGGGATATTACACCGCGTTCACCGGCGAGGAGATCAAGGCGTTCAAGGACCTGATCCAGACCACCACCCAGGCCCTGATTCGCGCCAGAACCCACAGGATGCTCGAGGACGCCCTGGAGGAAAACCGAAACAACATGCGGGAGCTTTCCATCCTGTTCCAGCTCTCCATGGCCATGCAGCGGGCCATCAGCCTAGACGACCTGTTGCGGGTGATCCTTTCCTGCGTAACCGTGGGCGCCGGGCTGGGCTTCAACAGGGCCATTTTGTTTCTCATCAACGAGAGCACCGGGCTTTTACAGGGGATGATCGGCATGGGGCCGGATTCGGCGGAGGACGCCGGCAGAATATGGAGCCAGTCCGACAGCCGCCCCAGCGAGGAGCTGGTGGGATGGCTTTTGGAGAGAAAAACCGAGGGGCCTCCTTCCGCTTTCGATTCCATGGCCCGCTCCCTGAGGTTTTCCATCACAGGCCCGGGGGCCAGCGCCGTAATCCGATCGGTGATAGTCAGCAAACAGGCGACCCTGATCAATGGGGTGTGGGATATGAACGATACGGACAAGGAGTTGCACCACGCCCTGGGGTGCGACCAGTTCGCCCTGATCCCTCTTATCGCCAAGGACAATGTGCAAGGCGCCATCCTGGTGGACAACAAATACGACCAGAAACCGATTTCCCATATGGACATGAAACTGCTGGCCCGGTTCGCCGCCCCCGCCGCCTGGGCCATAGAAAACATCCGGCTGCTGGAGCGGCTTTCCACCGTCAGCAAGGAGCTGATCCGGCTGGAGACCCAGATGGCCAAAGTGGAAAGGATGAGCACCCTGGGGGAGGTGGCCGCCGAGATGGCCCACGAGATCAAGACCCCCCTGGTTTCCATCGGCGGTTTCGCCCGCAGGCTCCTCAACGAGGGGCTGAAAAAGGAGGAGACCAAGCGGTATGTGGAGATAATAGTCAACGAGGTGGAAAGACTGGAGAAGATGTTGCGCAACGCCCTGGATATCTCCAAGGGGGTGAGCATGCACATAGAAAGCGCCGACCTGAACGGGATCGTGGAGGAGGCGATCAACTTCTACTGGAGGATCATCAACGAAAACCAGGTGGAGACCGTCCTCTCCCTCTCCCGGGATATAGAAAATGTTTCCATGGATCCTGTATGGATCCGCCAGGTGGTGATCAATATCCTCCTCAACGCCATCGAAGCGATGTCCACGAAACAAGGAGAGCGGAAGCTGACCCTGGTGACCGAGCCTGCGCCAAACCGGAAAGGCTGGGTGAGCCTGAAGATATCCGACACCGGCGGCGGCATAGACATGATGACCCAGGACGATGTGTTCGAGCCGTTTTTCACCACCAAACCCCATGGCACCGGCATAGGGCTGACTCTGGCCAAGAAAATCGTGCGGATGCATTATGGTGATCTGGAAATTGACAACAAGCCCGGCGTTGGTGTAACCTTTGTGATCAATTTGCCATGCCACATGATTCCGGGAAGCCCAGCGGCGGTATAGCCATGGCCCGGATCGGTCAATACAAAAGGAAATTGTTTTAGTATGACAAAGGTTTTAGTTGTCGATGATGAAGAGCATATCCGTCTTCTTTACAGCGAGGAGCTTAAAGACGAAGGATACGAGGTGGATACCGCCAAGGACGCCAGGGACGCCGCCAAGAAAATAGAATCGTTCAAGCCGGATATAATCACGCTGGACATCCGAATGCCCGGCACCGACGGCATCGAATTTCTGCGCAAGTTCCGGGAAAAGAACAAAACCACCCCGGTGATCCTCTGCACAGCCTATTCGGACTATAAGCAGGATTTTCGCGTTTGGGCTTCGGAGGCTTACGTGGTGAAATCCTCCGACCTGACCCCTCTGAAAAACACAATCAAGGAAGTGCTGGAAAAAATCGACGCGGAGAAGTGAATCCTGGTCTCCCCCCGGTCAATCCGGTTATTGACCCCGTTTCACTCCCCCCAAAGGCTTTTGCCCGCTCTTCGCGATCTTCAGCGCCGTTCCCTTGCTGATGGGCTCCTGCCATTGGCTGGCCGGGACGGATTCCGCCAAGACTCCTGACGGGTTGATGCCTATTTGTCTTCCTTGAAGCGTTTTGCGTTTTTCACCATCCTTCCAAACCCTCGTTCCCGTTCGTGTCGTTCGTGGGTCTTTTCCTTCAGCTTGTCCTGTTCCCGTTGCAGCTTCTGATAATTGGCCAGCCGTCGGCTATCCAGCTCTCCGGATTCGACAGCGGCAGCCACTGCGCACGCAGGCTCCCCCTTGTGTTGGCAGTCGTTAAACCTGCATTTATGCGCCAGATCTTCGATGTCATTGAAAACTTCTGCCAGGCCATCGCCCGCTTCGCCAAGACGCAGCTGGCGCATGCCGGGAGTGTCGAGCAGCCATCCGCCACCCGCGAGAGGAAACATGGCCCGCTCTGTGGTGGTGTGAACCCCCCGTTCATCCACTTGGCTTAACTCCCTGGTCAACTGCTGTTTTTCATGCAGGAGCGAGTTTATGAGGGTCGATTTTCCCGCGCCTGACGATCCCATGAACGCCACCGTCTCTCCAGGGCCAATCCAGGCCCCAAGGGTGGACAAGGCGGCGTCACTATGGCGCGCGTCCAGGGCCACGGCCACGCCGTTCTCATAGAGCCGCTCCACCTCGCGGCACAGCTTCTCATGGTCCGGGTTCAGGTCCGCCTTGGTGAGGACAACGACAGGACGAACCCCGCCTTTGACCGCCAACGCCAGGTACCGCTCTATGCGGGAGAGGTTGAAGTCACGATCCAGGCCGGAGACGATGAAAAGAGTGTCGATATTGGCGGCCATCAATTGGCGTCGTTCCCCGGTCCCGGCTGCGCGCCGCTCCAGGAGTGTGGAGCGCTCCAGAAGGAGGCTTGGCAATCCTTGGGGATCGAGCAGCACCCAGTCGCCGATGATCGGCTGCTCCTCGGGCGGTTTCGCCAGCCACTTGCCAGAGAGCTGGAAGGAGCGCTGTTGGCTCTCCGTGAGCGCAGTAATATAGTGGCCAACTCGAGCGATAATGCGGGCGGGGGTGAAATTGTCAAACTCTTCTATCGGGATTTGCTGTGAAAAGAAAGCTCGCCATCCCAAATCCGAAAGAGAACTCATTGTGCATCCATGGTCAAGAAAATGAATATGGCCCCGGTGATTTAATTTACAGTCACCATGCAACAAAGGATTTTGCGACCATATCCCTGTCGCCGCCCCTTATGGCTCCAGCCCGTTCTCCGCGATCTTCACCGCCGTTATCAGCGCCTTGCCCTTGTTGATGGTCTCCTGCCATTCGCTGGCCGGGACCGAGTCCGCCACGATCCCAGCTCCCACCCCCAGATACGCTTTCTGGTCCTTAATATATAAAGTGCGGATGGCGATGGCCACGTCCATGTTCCCTGAAAAAGAGAAGTAGCCCACGGCCCCGCCATAAACCCCCCTTCGGGTCCCCTCCATCTCCTCGATGATCTCCATGGCCCGAATCTTCGGCGCCCCGGAGAGGGTGCCGGCCGGGAAGGTGGCGCGCAGGGCGTCGTAGGCGTCCACCCCCTGGCGAATTTTTCCCCTCACGTTGCTGACGATATGAATCACGTGGCTGTATTTCTCTATGGTCATCAGCTCGTTAACCTCCACGGCGCCCCCTTCGGAGACCCGCCCCACATCGTTGCGCCCCAGGTCCACCAGCATGATATGCTCCGCCAGTTCCTTCTCGTCCTCCAAAAGCTCCTCGGCCAGCCGCTTGTCCTCCTCCGGCGTGGCGCCCCGGGGGCGGGTGCCGGCGATGGGACGCACCTCCACCACCCCATCTTCCACCCGGGTCAAAGACTCCGGCGAGGCCCCCACGATCTGCTGGTCGGCGAAATTGAGATAGAACATATACGGCGATGGGTTCACGGCCCGCAGCGCCCGGTATACCTGGAAGGGAGGAACCCGCAGCCGGGCGGCCATCCTCTGGGCCAGCACCACCTGGAAGATATCCCCCTCCACGATATACTCCTTGCAGCGCAGCACGTTTTCCTCGAACCGCTCCTGCTCCATGTTGGAGACGAAATCCACCGCCGCCGGATCCCCCTTCACCGTCTGGAAATGGGGGAGTGGACCTTTGAGCTTGTTGATCAGCGCGTCGATGCGGGAGCAGGCGCTTTCGTACGCGGCGTCCACCCCCGCCGGATCCACATGGGCGTTGCACACCACCTTTATGGTGTTGGCGATGTTGTCGAAAATCAGGATGGTGTCTGTGATGACGAACATGGCGTCCGGCGCGTCCAGCTCGTCCTTGGCGGTTTCCGGCATCTTTTCGAAATACCGCACACTGTCGTAGGAGAGAAACCCCACAGCCCCGCCGAAGAACCTGGGGAGCCCCGGCGCCGGGGCCGGCTTGTATTCCGACATCAGGGTTCGCAGCTCGTCCAGCGGATCCCCTTTGGCCACATACTCGGCTTTGGCCCCGTCCCGCAGGATGGTCACCTTTTTGTCCTTGTATGTGAAGATGATGGAAGGGTCCGCCCCCAGGAAAGTGTATCGGCCCCATTTCTCCCCCCCCTCCACCGATTCGAGGAGGAAGGAGTGCTCCCCTGCGCCCAGTTTCATGTAGGCGGTCACAGGGGTGTCCAGATCGGAGAATATCTCCCGATAGACCGGTATCAGGTTTCCCTGGGTGGCCAGCTCGGCGAATTGTTTCTTATTCAGTGAGTACATGCGACCCATCATATACAAGGTTTTGATTATGGGCAAGGATAGCAGGATTATGGCCGGTTTGTCCCGCAAGCTTTCGACAGGCTGGTTATCTTTTCAGGTTCATCCAGGTCAGCCTGCTGTCGCAAGGGCTGAATCCCCGGCGGGCATACAGGGACTCGGAGCCGTTGGTGCGCAGGACTATCTCAGTGGACTGGAGCGCAGGATGTTCCAGCACCGCCTCCATCATCCAGGAGCCGACCCCCCGGTTCCTGTGGGATTGCTCCAGCACCACGTCGCACAGCCAGGCGAACACCGCGCCGTCCGTCACCACCCTGGCGAACCCCACCTGCTTCTGTTCATGGAACAGCCCGAAACAAAGGGAGTTGGCCACGCTTTTTTCCACCGCCGCCAGAGAGCGGCCCGCGGCCCAGTATGTGGCGTCCAGCAGGGCGTGGATGGCGCCGATATCCATCCGGGTCCGATCGTCCGTTATCAGGTAATTATCTTTTCTCCATTCCATATGCCATACCTTGGGGAATAGGCTCCGCTGGATATTGAGTCCTTCTATCGCAGATGCTTTTCTATGGCGTGCGGGCCCAGCGCCCTGTCCCGGAGCAGTTGGGGGTAGTATGAGCCGGGGAAGGACTTGATCCGGATCTCCTCCACTTTCCTGTTCTTCTTGAAAAAGATTTCAAAATAGAAAGGTGGATCGGTCTTCCATGCGGTGAGCTGATATGCCACATAGTCGCGGTTCCAGACTCCCCTCTCCTCCTCCAGGGTCAACACGAAATTCCCGCCGAATCCCTCCAGCAGCGCCGCTTTCACTTCTTCGAGGGTGGACTGGGCTGTAATGCCGAAGCTGATCTTCCCCACATACGGCTCGAAACCATACAGGCGGTCCGGCCAGGAGCCTTTCATCATGGAAAACCCCGCCATATTCCGCAGCCCCGCGTGCTGGACGAAGTATCCCTTGTCCCGAAAAGCGGTCCATGTGCCGATGGTTTCTCCCCCTTTGGCAAGGCGCTTTGCGAATTCTTTCCTGGGAGAGCCGACAAAAGTCCCCCCCACTTTCCCGTTAATCAGGTCCAGGTCTGGCGCTGTCTCCCCCGCCATGGAGGAGGCGCCCATGGCCAGCAGGGCCACCAGGGCAATTTGCGCTATTCTCATGGCTCCCTCCCAGGATGCGACATGGCGCTTCTAATACGCATCGGTCCGATCTCCACCGCCGCCTCACTGTCAAACCGCAGCCTGGCCTCCACATTCAGCATCGGCTTGTCGATAGTGAATTCCGCCGAGGCCCCATCGGCCAGGCGGAAGGTTCTCTTTGGATAAGGCTCGGCGTTATCCTTCACATCCACCACCTCCATGAATCCTGTCTCGCCACCATTCCCCTGGGGGACGCGGATGGGGATTTCGATCCTGTATCTTCCCGGGGGGAGTTTGAGGTATTCGCCGAAAACCATAAGTCCATTCGTATCCACCCCAGGCGCCAGGCGCGCCCAGCCATCCGCCAGTTCATCGAAAGGAACCACGGGCAGAAACCGGGATGGTATCTGGGCCTCTATTTGCCTGTGGGAGGCCGAACTGAGCTTCCACCCCTTCTGCTCCGCCCATCCGAAGCTGCCTTTCTGGCGATCGGCGAATATGTGGGGTTTCTCCGGGAAGACCGTGTAAAACGCCCCTATCAGCACAAACAGGGCCGCCACCACCGAGATGACAAACCTGGTGGGTTCGATTTCCCTGTCCCGCCACTTGAGCCACATCGCCGTCAGGGCCGCCACCACCACCAGCCAGGCCGTGGTCTTGGCCGCCAGGTCCGTGTCCAGGGTGAAGTCGAAATATATTCGCGACGGATCGAGAGTCAACAACCTTCGGTCCAGGTAGCACTGGTGCACCAGGTAGTATTCCTGGGCGTAGGTGTAGAAGTTTCGAGTTATGGCAAGCCCCACCCCCACCATCCAGAAGAAGAGCCAGTACACCCATGCGGCGGGGCGCGAATTCCATAATATCCCCATGAACACCGCCAGGGCGGGATAGTAGGCGATGATATAGCGGCCGCCGGGGGGGCTGGTGCCCGCCCACCATTCATCGAAGCCGAGCACCAGGAAGTATGGAATGGCCATCAGCGCCAGCAGCGGCCATGCCGGCCAGGGCCGGGACCGAGTAGCGAAGATCAGGGCGGCAGGGGCCATCAAAAGCATCGGAGCGTAGATCAGGGCGCCATGCCCCTTGTCCAGCATGCCCCCTATCCAGCCGATATACACCCCCAACGGATTCCAGTATTGTCCCGCCCGCCCGTATTGGCCCGCTCTTGGGATGATATCGAAATGCCTTATATAAAGATCCAAAACATTGATAACAGCCATCAGGGAGAGGACACCCAGAAACACCGGCCATATGCGCCATGCGGATTTGCGGGTGAGCCAGAAATACGCCGCAATGGCGGGCAAACCGAAGAATCCGAAACGGTCATGGAGGAACATCAGCAACCCCATGGCCGCCCCCATCCCCACTGCGTCCCAGGGTCCGCTTTTCTCTCCCAGGGCCAGATACCGCAGCCCGATAGTGACCATCAGCGCGGCCAGCATCTCCGGATACACCTGAGTGCCATAGGCGAGCATGGGGAAGGATAGCGCCACCCCCGTCACACCCATGGCGGCCGCGGAAGGTCTGAGTCCCAGATCCTTATGGAGCAACCTGAACAGATGCCATGTCATGGCCAGACCGAACATCAGGGTGCCGAATATGGCCCACCGGCGAAAATCCCCTCCGGTCAGCCATCCCATGGCAACGAACGGGGTGATGGCCACGGAATATCCGCTTTTGTATTTGCTATAGTGCTCGGTAAGGCTGACGGTCTCTCCATGCCCCCCCACCGGCTCCTCGATCCAGTTGATGTGGTCCTCGCGCATGATGGCGGGTTTCAGGTTCAGGGAGTGGTCCAGCGCCAGCGCGTCGGCGATCAGCACATACTGGGGAGAGTCCCCCGTGAAGCCAGCGCCGCGCATCCTCGTCTCCCCTGTCCAGAAAGCCCCGGCGGACAAGGCCACGAACAGCACCGGCAGGAGAAAATAAAACATCTGCGCCCCTCTGGGCGAGTCCAGCTCCTCCTTCAACGCAGTCCCCAGCCTTACAGGAAACAGGTTGACCAGAACACCCGCCAGCCCCAGCGCCAGGATGGGGAGCCCCAGGTCCACCGCCACTGCCTGGTATACGCGGAAGAAGGGAATGCTTGCCGGCATGAAGGGCGCCGCCACGGGAATGGCGACAACCAGAGGCAATAGCGGGGTGATGCCGCGCTTATACCCGGCCAGACCACCGGCGACACCGCCCACAAGCCCGGACGCCAGCGCGGCGCCAGGTTTTTCCAGAACCCAGAACCATGCCCATGGCTCTATATTGAATTGGGCCAGGAACTGAATGGCCGCGCCCCAGCCCAGGGCGAAGCCCAGGCTAAATCCTACTATTATCGGCATTGCGTGACCTCAGTCCGACCCATGACGGCCACTGCCCGCCCTTGCTGTTCGCTCCATGGGACTGTTGTTTTGTACGACTTGTTCACCACCATGGATTGTTGCAGGCCCCAGGCGATGGGGCCGGTTTGGCCCAGGTGACAGAATCAATATCCGACCCGGAGGTCTCGTGGCAATAAAGCGCTTCCGTACCCCGGTCCACAACCCGCACGAACCTGGTGTAGGACGCGCCCACCAGAGCCAGATCGAATTCGCAATATATATGGCACCATCCCACCCCCAGGCTCGTCCATGGTCCGGACTCCGTGGGGCCGATGAAGGCTTCCAGGATTTCCGTGGAGACAAACTCATATACATGGATGTCCCCCCCGGGATGATCCACCACGGTGGCGCCCATCTCCAGGATCACCTCTCCGCCGTAATCCAGAGAAAGAAAGCCGTCATACTCCGGCTTGGACACCGCATTGGGAGGGCCCGTGGCCAGCCTGGTGTTCCGCAGCCTCGGCGTGAGGTAGTTGGCGCATCTTTTCGGCGTCCAGTCTATGGCGTAGGAAGCGTAGGCCGGGCCGTTGATGGAGCAGAAATCCACCACGGTGAAGGAGCTGAGCTTGCTCCATTCCGAGCTAACTCCAGGCGCGTTGATTCGAACCCTCCAGTAATAGGTGGAGCCCTCGGAAAGGTTTACCTGGGGATAAACCCGGGTATGGTTTGCGTTCACCGCCTGCTCCACCCCGTTGATCTCTTTCAAAAGCGCGGTGGCCCCGGCGTCGGCGAACAGCTGGAAATCGTATGTGGGGGAAAGCCCCGGACCGGAATAGATATGGCTGACTCCAAGGATGGGGTCGTTCTTCAGGTTGCGGTCCATGAATCCGCCGTTCCTGGGGCTGATCGGCTTGCCCCCCTGGTATGACGCGGCGAAGAAATACAACAGGCCGCTCTGGCCCCCGGCGCTGTCCTTCCATTCCCACCAGTATTGGGTGTTCGGCTCGATTATGAAATCACTCCCCGGAACCCAGAAAACGCTGCCGGCGCCCTGTTCGCGCACTCCACTGATGGAGGCCAGGGTTTCCTTTCTGGCGGCGTCCTTGTATATGGTAAAGCTATATGTGGAGCCGGGATGCTTTCTGGCTTCCGGGGTGAGGCTGATCCGGAAAGCCACATTGCTGGGGATCACATGGCCGTTGGAGGGATACACGCCGGGGGTCGATTTTATGGAGTCGTCCCCCTTGTCGACACCGCATCCGGCCATGACCACACACAGCGCCACACCGCAGAAAGCCATGGGCGTTTTTTTGAAATAATTGTTCATCTTCAATATCCGGATCGCTTTATAGATTGTTCTTATTCCCACAGGAGACTAAAATCGAATGCCATGCAATATTATGGATGGCTTAATCCCCGTCGCGCCGGACAGGACGCGGGAAACTAGATATATTTATTTTCCAATTTCAGCCTTACGAAGGACATTATGCCAAATTTGGAGCGCCAGCGTGGAGGAATTTCCAATCAACGATAGAAAGTCGAAGGATTCGCGCCTGACCGGCGCCTGGGAGATGGCTTTTGTTTTCTTCTGTTTCCTGGCGCTGGGGCTGGTGTTCACCTGGCCCCTGGCGCGATATTACTTCACCGGGCTGACCTATGGATACGACGCGGACCCGGCATACTACACGGCGCGGATGTTCATGGGGGATCATCTGCAGTACTACTACCACCTGGGGCTGCTAAAGCACGCCGCCCTGGGGAATATCGAGTGGTTCACAAACCCGCTGGAGTTCGCCACCGAATACCGGCCCGGATGGCTGTTTCTGTACAGCCTTCCCCTTTCCGCCCTGTTGTATCTCCCCTTCTCCTTCATCTCCATGACCTTCGCCTACAACACCTTCATGCTCCTGGCCATCGCCCTCTCCGGGCTGTGCATGTATCTTTGGGCCCGGGAGCTGACCGGCTCGGCCTTCGCCGCCTTCTGCGCCGGGCTTGTGTTCAACTTCTTTCCCATAAGAATGGTGGAGATGCTCGGCGGCCACCCTTCCGGCCACATCCTTTTCCTTTTCCCCCTGGCCCTGTATTTTTTCGACCGGGGCGCCCGCCTGCGAAGCGCGGGATATGGGGCCCTGTGCGGAGTGACAGCGCTGGCGCTTTCTGTCCAGTACAATTTCTTCGCCTACTTTCTTTTCATGTTCCTCATGGCATACATTCCCTGGCGGCTGATCCCGGCCCTGCGGGAAGACCTGGCCCGGGGAAACGGCATGAGCCTTGGCGCGCGACTGTGGCCCCTGGCCCGGTTCTCCGCTCCCATGGGGGCGGGATTCCTGGGGGCTATCGGGTGGATGATGTTCTTCAAAAAAACCATGGTGGAAAAATCCACCATGGGCCATGGCAGAAGCTGGGACGAGGTGGAGAACTTCTCCCCCCCTCTCTGGGCGGCGTGGAACGTGGCCAGGGGATACGAGGTGTATCTTGGCCTGGCGGTGGTGTTCGCCCTGGCGGCGCTGCTGCTGCTGGCTCTGCGGCGGGTGGAGGATAAAACACGGCGCTGGGATATGGTGTTTTTCCTGGCTCTCTTCACAGGCTCATACCTGCTGGCCTTCGGAACCACCCTCACCGAGTATTTTCCCATCTACAAGCTCTTCTATAAATATTTTCCATACTTCAACCTCTCCCGCTCCCCCACGAAGATAATGATCATAGTCATGGCGTGCATCGCCATGCTGGCCGCCTATTCCATAAAATGGCTGATGGACCGG
>Ga0224501_10001845_pt1 | contig 16554 bp, 14 predicted proteins | sample SF_Oct11_sed_USG_4_FD_169105 | JGI IMG/M metagenome (GOLD analysis project Ga0224501, IMG submission 169105) | Sediment microbial communities from San Francisco Bay, California, United States - SF_Oct11_sed_USGS_8_1 | ecosystem: Environmental > Aquatic > Marine > Sediment | place: USA... | reverse complement strand
AAGGTGGTTTTGAAGTGTCCCGAAGAAATGTACGAGTTGATTGCACTGATCGGGACGCCTGGACGTTACGTGGTTTCGCACGTGTGGCGAGCCAGAGACAATCTCATATGCGCCGCAACCAGCACAACCAGGCTCTCATTGATTGCAGGTAAATACGTGGGGAAAGATGATCCTGTTTCGATTGTGAGGGCTCAACATGGCTTACCAGCACTTGGAGAGATTTTGGTACCCTTCATGCACACCTACTTCGTCGAGGGTTGGATGCGCGGCAGTCACTGGGGTCCATTGATGCCCGTGGGCTTGAAGGACAGCAGATGCACCGTCTTTGATGGTCCTCCAAGGATCGTGGCTCTAGGTTTTCAAGTCAGTCATGGTAAGATCGCCAGCGATGACGACGGCAATCCGTTGATAAGCGATTTATTTGATGATCCAGCCTTTGATTTGGCTCGTCGTGAGGCTGTTGAGTATGCGGCAGTTCTTCGGCGGATGGGGGAGTTCGAGCCCGCTCGTCTAAGCGCTGAGACTATGGAATACACCACTTTGCCTAGGGTTTTGGAAAAGTTGAAGGACAAGTTCGTGAAGGCGGAATCCTAGCTCCTTCCCCTTTTTCTTTTAAGGAACCATCTATGCGTCGCCTTGAAGATTGCGTTTCCGAGAGTCTAGGCTCTGCTAAATCTGATGCCCTTGCAGAGTGAGTTTCGCCAATTCTTCGTATCTAGACTTAACGGTTTCATAGACTTCTTTTCTAAGGTTATCTCCGGACAAGCTTGCCCTACGGATTAGACTTATCTTTTTAGATAATTCTGGATCTCCTAGGTCGCGAATCCAAAGTTCAAAGTCTCTCCGTGGCAGATGAAATTCAATGGACTTCAAGTCGATTTTTTGGATTTTATCGGCGAAGTCCTTGAGGCTGTTTGCACAAACGCCCAAGTACTGATCGGTTCCCGTGTGAAAATGAAAGGCTTTTTCCAAAGGAAGGGAGCCTAAAATGTTTAAAGCCAGTTTTTTATCCATTTTCGGCAAACCTAACGCTTGCTTACCGAGATTTGTTATGGCGTAGTAGTGCTTCTGGGGTACAGAAACATATTTTGCTTTTATAAGCCCTAACAAGTATCCCATCGTCGAGGAAGCGCCTATCCCTATTTTCTTGGCTAGCTCCTCAAGACCCATCGGCTTTCCAGCCGCCCATAATACTCCCAGAATTTTCCCCCTAATTTTACCCGCACTCACTCTAATATGCACGCTCCAAAGAATACGTATCTACTTAGTTCCTTCAGATTATTATATATTTTGAGGAAAACAGGTGCGTCTGAGTTATGTATTTTGCTTGCGCAACGTTTTACTTCTGCTTTCTAAACATTTTTTGTTGTCCATGCGCGCGTTTCTTTGAAGGCATCAGATATTTAACTTTATGTTGCTGTTGTGCCACAGTCACACACATTTAAGAGTCGCGCACATGAGGTCCTGATGGAGCAAGCTCGCGCTCGACAATCAATTGGCGTGTATAAACCGAAAAGGAGGTGATATGGTGATAGGAGCTGTGATCTTTGTAGTATTCTTCGTCCTGTTCACCGTGGTCTCGCTTGTCGTTAATCTCCCTCCTGGAATGTGGGTACATGATTGGTTTGATATCCCAGCTTCGGATTATTCCTCCTTAATAAACGGCGTCGTAAACGGAGTGGTGTACGGTGTTATCATCTGGTTAGTATTTAGCCTAGCTAAAATGGTGTATGATAGAAGGAAAGGCAAAAAACAAGTAGTTATAGAAGCTGAGGTAAAAAAGTAGTGCGCGCGCAATGCATGCATGCTGAGTGTAAATACTGATTTCGTCTTCATAACCTATATTCACAAGTAGGGCACACTCGGTAGAAGGAGTGAATGGAGGTACGTCCCATGAGTCCTAAGGAACCTGAACAGGTTGCACCTTTCCACTTCTGTGGCGACATCGGTGACTACACAGGTATAAGCGCAGCCTCATACGAAGACTTCTTGACGAGTATCAAGCTGGTCAAGACAAAATCTTTGAGTTTTCACATTGAGCGGGGGGACTTCCAAAAATGGGTGTTAGATGTTCTCAAAGATAAAAAGTTGGCGAGAGAAATAGGAAAGATCAAGAATCAAAAACTTCGGGGACAAGCTCTGCGGAATCGTCTCTACCGAATAGTATCTAAACGACATAAAGAATTGGCCAGTAAAACGCACACACGGTCTTAGCTTACTAGTGTTTCGTTCATGCCTCTATTCTTTCAGCAAACATTTAAAACAGAAAAAAGGGGATTTGCGGGAGATATCTCCATAAGCAAAACTTTTGAATAGAAGTAGCTTTCATACCACTATACTCATAGTGTGGGAGAATATGACGCCTTTCGGAGCGAGCTGAAATGAAAATAGCGTTGCTGGTTTACGAATATCCTCCTAAGATCGTTGGAGGCTTGGGAACCTATGCCGCGGAAATAACGAGGAAGTTTGTTTTGCTAGGTCACGATGTAACTGTTTTCACCATGAACGACGATAAAGGAAGTCTTCCAACCAGGGAGCTTCTACGCGGCATCGAGATCCATCGCCCAGTCCACATCGACGTATCTGACTCCCTGCCAGACGTAATCGCAGAAGACATAAGAAAGTGGGGTAGAGGAATTCAGTTCTTCTCCAAGATTCTTATGTACAATTACCTAAGCGCCTCAAAAATGATAAATGAACTTGTTCGAAGAGACGACTTCAAATATGATCTAGTGGTCGCCCACGACTGGCTCTCTGTAATCGCAGGTATCTCCATCAAAAAGGAATTGGGGATGCCCCTTGTTTTCCATGTGCACTCCAACGAAAGGGGACGAACTTTGGGCAACGGATCTGAGGTAGTGAGCAGCATAGAACGCCGAGGTGCACGAATGGCAGATTTTGTTGTAACAGTTTCTTACGCAATGCAAGATGAATTGATACAGGTTGGCTTCCCTGCAGAGAAAATTCAAGTATGTTATAATGGGGTGGACCCGGAAAAGTATCGTCTTGAACGAGTAAGTGAAGAGAAGGTGATGGAAGTTAAACAAAGATACGGACTTGGAAACGACGACTTGATGACGCTTTTCATTGGGAGACTCGTATGGATTAAAGGGGTAGACAAACTGATTAGGGCTATGCCCCATGTCTTAGAAAAAGTTCCCAACGCCAAACTCGTAATCGTTGGTCTCGGCGACATGCGAGATTACTTGGAAAGGTTAGTTCGCAACCTAAATCTTCAAGACGTTGTCAAATTTCGTTTCGAATTTATACCCGAGGAAGAGCGAATCGCCCATTACGCGGCGTGTGATGTAGCAGTTTATCCAAGCCTGTACGAGCCCTTCGGAATTGTTACCTTAGAGGCTATGAGCATGGAGAAACCTGTGGTTGTTGGAGCCACAGGTGTCAGCGGAATGAGAGAAATCGTTGTTACTAGCGGTCCAGACCAATGTGGTTTCCATATCAATCCAAATGATCCCGCGGATATTGCCTGGGGAATCGTCAACGCAATACAAGATCCTGAAAAAAAGGTTCAATTTGGTCGTAACGGCAGGAAAAGGGTTCTTGAACGTTTTACTTGGGAGCGAGCTGCGGAGAGAACTATTCAAGTTTATACAGAACTCTTGGAATCTAAGAAGCCTCAGAATCCTGTTACCTGAACGTGTTTTGAATTGGAAGAGAAGCCATGTTAAGTAATGAGGTCCGAAAGGATTATTTGTTAAATCGTTGGGTCGTCGTTGCTAAGGAAAGGAAGCGGAGACCCATGGATTTTGTTAAAAAGGAAGAGGAGAGGAAGATTGACGTTTGTCCCCTCTGCCCTAACAACGAACATATGACCCCTCCAGCGGTCCTAGTATATCTTTCTTCCAATGGAAAAATTAGAAGGGAAAGGGATCCAAACGGTTTCCGCCACAAAAACTGGCTTGTAAGAGTCGTGCCAAACTTGTACCCAGCTTTCACTCCTCCAGACAAAGAGAATGTAAGGGTTAAAGAAAGTCCTGTTCTAGCAAGGGCTTTCGGTCATCATGAAGTTCTCATAGAATCGCCTCGCCACGACGAACATCCCGGTGCGGCACGAGTTTCACAATTAGTCCACGTTATAAACGCTTATCTTGATCGATCAAACGACCTTTCCGAGAAGCCCTACGTAAAGTATGTTTCAATCTTCAGAAACCACGGACGCGACGCTGGTGCATCCCTCTCTCACGCCCATACCCAGCTAATTGCAACGCCTTTTATTCCAAGGATTCTGGAGGAAGAACTGGAGGCATGTAAAAGATTTTGGACGAAAAACCATGAGTGTTTGTTTTGCGATATTTTGAGAAGGGAGAAGGAGGGTCCTCGTTTTATTTGGGAAAGCAACAGTTTCGTGGTTTTTGCTCCGTGGGCGAGTGTTCATCCTTTAGAATTTTGGGTTTTCCCTAAAAAACATCAGCCAACGCTGTTGGATATTTCGCAGAAGGAGGTAAAGGATTTAGCTAAGACTTTGAGAATATGTTTCGGCGGATTGAAGTCGCTGTTGAATGGTCCTTCCTATAATTTCGGTTTCCATATGGCATCAAGCAAGGCGGCGCAGGATTACTATCATTGGCATTTGGAAGTTTATCCTAGGCTGGCGATATGGGCTGGTTTCGAGAAGAGCACAGGAATGTTCATAAACGTTGTTCCTCCAGAAGATGCCGCCACAGAACTTAAGGAGGCAGTTCGGGCAGAAGAGAAAAAGTTGTAGCCAATGTTAAAACGCTAACTGTATATGCTCAATACTTTTCTGATTCCATCGAGCGTAAGGTGATACTTGTCGATTCCTTCTGCTTGAATAAACTGGACATAGCCTAACTCACTTAGTTTTTGAAGGTGAAACTGCAGTGTTGGGGTATCCATCCTAGTCCACTCTGAAATTTGCTGGATAGTTAACGATTTTCCCGATTCTGTTGCGCCGATGTTGTGTAACATGCACAAGAGGCGCATTTCGTCGGGTATTTCAGGACCAGATGAGTAACCGGATGAAGGGTCTTCGCGCATTTCCTACCCCACCGCTTTTTTATAAACTTCGACAGTTTTCATAGCGACGGCTTCCCAACTATAAGTCTTGTGGAGTATTTCTCTAGCATTTTGAGCTAACCATCTAGCATGGTCTGAGTCAGACAAAACGCGGTCAACTCCCCAAGCAATCGACTCAGGATTTCTCGGGTGCACAAAAATTCCTGTGCGATCGTGTTCTACCACCTCTGCCAAGCCACCAACTTGGCTTGCCACCACAGGAACACCTGTAGCCATTCCTTCTAAGGCAACTATGCCAAACGGTTCATAAATAGAGGGAATAACTAAAACGTCAGCGCTGGTCATGAGTGCTATCACTTCTGCGTCTGAAATGAAACCAGTGAACAAAATTTTCCACCCATGTCCCGTAGATTGGGCAACATCTTCCAAGTAGTCTCTTGACCATCCTTCACCGACAATGATGAATTTTGCTTCTGGATAACGCTGGGTTATGATAGGAATGGCCCTAATAAAGTGTTCTATCCCCTTTTGAGGAACCAATCGCCCCACACAAAGAACAAGTTTCTCGCCCCAACCAACTCCATACCGCGCCCTAACTACACCCCTGTCAACAGATGCATTATACTTTGTTACATCGATTGCGTTTGGAATTACATCAACCTTGTCCCACGGTAGATGGAAGTGATCGCAAATTTCCCTCTTCATGGAATGGCTAGTCACCACCACTCTACGTGCCTCATACGCTACCCACCATTCTATTCCATCAATAGAGAAAGAATCGGCGCCATGAAGACCTTGCGCCCTACCAATTTCAGTGCTGTGAACGGTAAGAACCATGGGCTTTTTTAGATGATGCTTAAAGGAAATACCAGCGAAGGCGGTTAACCAGTCATGAACGTGCAGAACATCAACTTCAACTTGTCGGCTTATATCGGCCATCCGCTTCTCCAGAAAATGATTAAACAAAAGAACCCATGTGAGAAAGTTGGGATGCCCCAACTCTGTCGCGGTGCGATAAACCTTAACTCCTTCCATCTCCTCGTAGCTCGGCGAACCGGGAAAGTCTAGTGTGACAACGTGTACGTCATGATCATCGCGAACGAGGGCTTTGGCTAAGCCTTCACAGTGACGAGCGATTCCACCTATGACTCGAGGTGGGAACTCCCAACTAAGCATGCAAACCTTCATTCAGACGCACCAGTTCCCCTTGTCTATAGCGACGAGCGAATAATCCTGCGTCCATGTAATTTTGTAATCTGAAACTACTACTATATAATGTATTATGCGTAGTGACAATGTTACATAATGCGTTCAAATGTTTTTCCTTCATGTTTTTGTTGAGTTGTTAATGCCGTGTTATTTAACTGCCTTACGAATTCAAAATATGAATGCAAAATTCAGATGGTGAAATATCGCCCCGCGCAACTATTCTTCGTAAAACGGAAGTTGCACAAGATCACATTCACGATGCGAAAAAGTGCGCGCGCTTTTCTATATTATATGTAACATGACAAAAATACAATTCATCGTGCTGCTCGTAACGCTGGAAGAGATTTTAGGTCTTCTATCGTAACATTATATAAGCTCTCCTTTCCAGCATATTTTTTACTCTCCTCGTAAAGCTCGTCTTCATACTTGAATATGTCGTGGGTAGTGTTTTCCAGATCATGGATCGCAGGGATACAAATTTCTTCTGGAGGAATGTATCTGGAAAGCATTTTCAACCAACCACTTGGAGGAACGATGTCCAAGACTTTCGCTCCGGGATGACTCCAGTAGTAACCGAGAATCGCTTTCTTGGGAACGTCGGGAAAGTCTTTCGACAACCGGAAAAGCTGTTGTTCTAAGATTTTCAAAGAAGCTTTATCTGTGAAAGTGGACCAACAACTTAAAAGTCTAGCTCGCAAGGCTAGCGTAGGGCAGAGAGCCCAAAAAACGTTGATGAGATATCCTCCGCACTTTCCACCGTCCGCCGTATATTTTAGACGCATCGCATGAGCCGCAAGGATGTTAAATCCGGCTGGATGGCTGTGTTCTAGGTACAGTAGATCATAACCTTTCTGCTTGCAATATTGCAGCACAGCCTCTTTGAGCTCTGGTTCCACGCCCCATTCAGACTCGGGTCTCCGCACAAGTTCATGGTTTGGAAGATTCCACCCGCCTTGGTGATCGGTTCCTTCTACCGCGAGAAATTGGTTCAACCGTTCAGAGCCCTTGAGATATTCTTTTGGCGCGATTTCTCCCAAGCCCCCGACCTGCAGGTAAGTGTGATCTCCTAAACGGTATTTGATCCAAGGATGGGTTACGTTAACGAAAATCAATGTGCCTCCGGGCTTAAGATGCCTCTGAATAAACTCCTTATAGACTGGCGGGACTTCGATGAATTTTGATCGAACATGGGCGTATACTCCTAAGTCCATTCGGTCGTGAACTGGATCGACAAGACAGCAAACCGAACTCCACGGATGCCTAACTGTCCAACGTTTCCCCAAAAGCTTTACCGTCTTCGCGTAAGGTTCAAGGTTATCACTGCTCACATACCTAGATTCAATCATAACTGGAACTCGAAACTGAGAGCAGAGGTAGGGTATTCCCATTGCGATGGCTAGGTTCACGATTCCGCCGTTCGGAGCGCCAAAAAGTATGGCGTCAAACTTGTGGTCTTTCACAAAATCGTCGTATAATCTAGTGATCTTTCGGCATTGTTCATTTAAGTCAAGATTCAAAGCTTCTTCAGGCGTGTATGTTTTAAATTCTACGAAACGTGGAGGAGGCGCAGGAAGATATGGATAGACTTTCTTCTTTAGGAAAGCAGCCGCTGTGTTGGCTGTATAAATATAAGAACCTCCAATGCTTGGTGCAACAATCAAATCTTCATTCAAATTATTTAGAGCCTCCGGGGCGTTTAGTTCTAGCCAAATCTTCATTAGTAATTCTTTGCAGTTCTTTTATCCTTCTTTCTATGGCGGCAAGAATTTTTTTGCGTAGGGCTTCGCCTCTCAATTTTTTGTTTGATATGTTTATCAATTTATCAGCTAGCTTATCGTCGCCGACGACTTGGCTGAGCCAACGCTCAAAGTCTCCCCGCTCCATGTGAAATCGAATAGAGCTTATGTCAATTGTCTTGAGGGTTGAATAAAATTCATCTAGGCTGTGAACTGTTAAGCCGGAGGGTCGCGCAAACTCGTAAAAGAAAGTGAAACCCTTTCCAATTGGAAGTCGCCGCAGCATTCTCTTTGCCGCAAGTTCGGGTTTTTCTAGTTCTACGAGGATTCTGGCCTCAAGGTCGGAGAGGATTCTTGAATAAACTGCGAAGGCTTCGACGGGGCTACCCATGGGGTTGAAGTAGCAGTGCACATCTCCTGGACCTCCTCCTTTTATGCTCATATAATAGAGATGATCACTCATCTGGAGGTATCGCCACAATCTGATCAGGTCCTCATCACCCGTTCCCTTCACCAACTGTTCTAACTCTTTCAGAGATTCGTAGCAGATTGTTTGCATAGGATTGTCAATCCAAGCTGTGGGGTCCCGTTCAAGGTCAGCCCAAGAAACGGTGTTGTATTCATGAACATCGATTTCGCCGACCGGAGCATGTCGACGGACAACTTCTGAGGGAGTACACCATTGCAGATGGTCCCATTTGTTCACTTCGCCCGGCAACCATCTTAAGAATTCGTGGATTCCGCTTTCTGGCCAGTGATGCTCACCAAAGGTTTCGTAATCAACGAAGAGGACAATTACCTGCCCTGAGATTGCTGCCAACCAGCTGGCATACTTGCTCGCGTTTAACGGCCACTTTTCCCACCAAGTTGAGGAGAAACGAAATCCTATGTCGTCGGAGAGGCGGTAGTTGCGAAGTAGAACGCGAAGATTCGAATCTTTAGCCTTATACACGTAGTTGGGGTTTCTCCACCGAAGAATTCTTTCAACGCCTTCCGTGACTGTAGCCTCGTAACCCATTCCCTCCATGGTCTTTGCTATGGCGTTGTTGTACAAGCACTCTGTGTTTTCAACAACTCGTGGTTCGTAATTGAATAAATCTTTCATGAGTTGACGGTGCATCTCAATCTGTTCTACGAACTCTGATCGGTCTGTTCCGTGGAGGCTGGCCAAGGAATGAAAGTATGGTTCATCCAAAAATTCGACGCAACCAGATTCAGCGAGTTGTTTGAAAGATTCAAGAAGGTCCGGACTCCAACGCTCACACTGTTCAATGAAAACTCCAGATATGCCGTATGCCACCTTGAACTGTTTTCGCTCTCTCTTACATCTGTCAATTTGTTCCAAAATGATGCTATTTGTGGGAAAGTAACATTTCTTGGCAGCTCTTTCAAAAACGTAACGATTCAATTTATGGTCAAAGTAGAGGTCGAAAAGGTCTTTTTTTGTCACTGTTCCTAGAGCTAGCAAGTCTGAGTGAAAATTGCGGTTTAACCTAAACGGTTGATGAACCTCAAACATGAGACAAACGTCTGTCATGACCGACCACTACAATGCAAGGCTGAATTGAATCACGATTTCGCAAAGCAAGTTGTATCTTCTCCTTTTATAATTTCTTATCTACTACTAACTAAAGTTTCCAAAACTTCTCGCTCGTATGGAGGCCTCTTCAACGCAACATCCTCAACGAAAGCTCTCAACGGTTCTGCCACGCTCCAAGCTTGAGCGATACAGCCTCTGGGTGAGTGAGGCTGGTTTCCGTCGAATATTTCGCTTATTGTTCCAAGGCCGGCTTTGAATATTTCTTCTTGGAAGATGGGTTGCAAAAAGTTTTTGAAAGCGAAGTTTCGCCAATGTTCCTCGTGATTTTTGGCTTTCAAGAAGGCCGTTGTGAAGGGTCCTATAAGCCAAGCCCAAACGGTTCCATTGTGGTATGCGTTGCCACGACGATTCCAGTCGCCGAAGTATTCTCCAATATAGTGTGGATCATCGTCAGGTAGGGTTTTCAGTCCGTAGGTTCCCCACAATTTTTTCCAGACTATTTCAACGATTCCTTCTCTTCTCTCTCTGCCAAGCACAGAGAAGTCCAATGCAGCTACTATCACCTGGTTTGGCCTTAACGATGAATCCGTTTGTTCCTTATACACTACGTCAAAGAGAAAACCCTTCTCAGGGTTCCAAAACTTTTCTGTAAAGCTCTTAGCAGCCTTTTCAGCCATGCTGGAATATTTTTCTTGTTCCTCTTTTTGGTCGAAGCGTTTTGCTAGGAGTTCCATAGTTTTTAAGGCGTTATACCACAAGGCTTGAATTTCAACAGCTTTCCCATCTCTCGGTGTGACAAACTGGTTATTTGCAGTAGCATCCATCCAGGTTATTTGTGGACCATGGGCGATTAAACCGTCGTCTTCCATGTGTATGCTGTATACGGTTCCTCGAATGTGGTTTTCGATTATGGGCTTCAGCATATCCCATAATTCTTTTTGGACAAAGTCGAAGTCGCCGGTATATTTAAGGTATTGAAGGATCGCGTTAAAGAACCATAGGGTGGCGTCCACAGTGTTGTAAATCGGCGTGTCTCCAGCTCTGTCTGGAAATCGATTTGGAATAATGCCATTATGACAATAACGCTTGAACGTCAACAAGATCTCTCTTGCGTCCTCAAATCTTCCCGTGACAAGCGCCAGCCCGGGCAGCGAAATCAGTGAGTCCCTTCCCCAGTCTTCAAACCAGTGGTAGCCAGCGATCACTGTTTTCTTCTTAGTTGACTCTCTGTTCACAAGGAAAGAATCCGTTGCTAGGATGAGCCACTTTAACCAGTCCTTGATTTCGAGGTCAACGTAGCGTTCTTGAAACTTTGTCAACAAACCTTTTCGGCGTTCTATTTCTTGACCGTATGAAGCGTCTATAGCTTCCGGTCCTTTGTGAATGGATGAAAAAAGGTTTTGGGCTTCTTTCTCGTTTTTGCCCGCTGCTGCAAGGACGTAAAATTTCTTTCTCTCTTTGGGGGCAACAGGAAATTCAAACAATCCGGGTCGAAAACAATCGTCGAGGCAGCTTTCTCCTCGGGAGGCATCTACTCTGAAGTATATTTCCTCAACCCATCTGCCTTCCTCTACAAAAAATCCTCCATTGCTTGAGGAGATGATTAGAGTTGAAAGCGGAACGGATGGCTGGATGATTATCCCCTGTTCGAAGGGCTTCTGAATAAAATTCCAAGCCAAGTTGTCTTTATCCGTTACATTATGAAAGTGTCTAGAATTGACGAGTGGTGAGATGCAGATGGATGCCTTTTCTTCATGGGGGTTAAAGACTTCGTAGGTTACTATGGTTGCGTTTTTCCCGTGGGGCATGAAAATCGTTTTCTGAAGACGAACTCCGTGCACAACGTATCTGTATGTTGGAAACGGGTCAAGTGAGAAGTCGTGGAGAAAACGGTAACCTTCATGGTTTATGCCATGCTTAAACTCGTTTGATCGGAGCATGTGGGTTTCATTTCCAATCCGTATCTCCTCATCAAGCTTGGTGAACAGAACCCATCGATCTACTGGCGGGTTAAAGGCGGCAACCAGGAGACCATGATATTTTCGAGTGTTGATTCCCGAGACGGTTGACGAAGCGTATCCGCCTATGCCGTTGGTTACGAGCCATTCCCTTCGAACAGCTTCATCTAAGTCTGAAAGCACATTTTGTCCAAGATGTATTCTAGGCAAATCCATCTTCATTGGCATCCAACGTTTAAAACATTAGCTTGGCGATGTTTTTTCCCGTACTTACGTCAAAGAAGTTGGCGACTGTCCCGCATTTTGTCCGCAACAGTAGAGCGTGTGGAGCTGGTAGCTGGAGTTCTGTGAGGGTTTCGGCGTATCCCATGCCTTTTGCCACCACAAAGTCGGCTGAGTTATAAACGTTTAGAAACTCGTCAGAGCATTCGTTGGGAATCAAACCAACGGCGTCCGTGCCTGTAGTAATTATTTCATCTGCTACTTCATGCATCCCGACGTATTTGGCGTCTTCCATGGTGGCGTCGTTAAGTATGGGACCGCTCTTGACCGCCACTGTCACGTGTGGTCCCGATTTTTTCAGTTCTTGAACAAGCAGCGTGTCGAAGGCTATTTCTCCAGCATTGTCGATTAAGTAAAGAACGTTTTTCGCCTTTTTGGCTTCGTTGAAGATTTGGGGGATTTCGTCGATGGCTAGGTCCTTTTCAGCTTCCTGAATCAGCTTCTTGATGTCCGTAAATTTGAAGGGGTTGTCTGGAATGTCGAATTCCATGATGTTGCCGACGATGGAGCAAAGACAAGCTTTTCTAAATTTCAACTCCGTCGAAGGCTCGCTTGAGACTAGATTTTTCGCCAGCGGAAGGATCTCCAAAGCCTTTTGATTGCTGATCTGCTTGCTTTTTGCGTAGGGATCAGGGTTGCCAGTTATCTTCCGTATGACCCTATCCCTTTTTGTGCCCAAGTATGCGGGATTCGCTGTGGGTTTGAATTCTTCGGCTAAGAAACGTAGGAGGGCGGACATAGCTTTGAATTGGAGGGAGCGATCGTTTGTTGCTTCTTGGATTTCCATATAGCCGCGGTGAAGAATGCAGGAGACACATCTGATTTCAACTTTCAATCGTCAATCCCTTAAGCCTTTGTTATAGATTCTGCAAATTCTAGCAGCACCGTATATGGGTCTTTCGCTTTCACAACACCGCTAGCCACCAAAACTCCTTCAGTGCCAAGCCTCAACGCTGCAGCCACATCCTCGCCCCTTGTTATTCCAGCCCCACAAAGAATCACCACATCAGGGTTTATTCGCTTAACTAGATCAACTGTGCCCGAAACCACCTCAGGCTTAGCCTTAGAAACAGGAATTCCTGTTCCAATCAATTCAGGAGGCTCCACGGCGATCATATTTGGTTTAAGAGCGGCTGCTGCAGCGCTTACGGCGGCATTGTTAGCACACACCACTGAAAATAGGTCGGATTCACGTGCCCTCGTGATAATGGCATCGATGTCGGCGAGTTTTAATCGCCTTTCCGAGTGGTTGATCAACGTTCCAACGGCTCCCGTCTCCCTTATTGACTCGGGAAGAATGTGACCTGTGAAGCTGCCGGGTGCAATTGGGTCGATGTGTTGTGCAAACACTGGAACCGACACGGTGCTGGCGATGGACGTTATGTCTACAAACTGGGGAGCTAGGGCGATGCAAACCTCGGTTTCTAGACTTATTTTTTCCGCAGTTTTGGCCAGTTTTACAGCTTTTTTGCCGGTGGCTTCAGAATAGGTTTTGAAGTTCACGAGAATGAGGGGAGTACGAATTTTGGTCAACATGATCATCCGCTTATAGCGTATGTCCTAAGGATTAAAAGTGTTTGTTCTAGGTTTGAAACGTGATCTTGAGGTTTATGCTGTAGAATAAAACCCTACTTGCGGATGGGTTCGAAACTGCCTAAGGCTCTGCCTACAGACTCGAGGCCTTCACGCAGTTCGTCTGTGTTCCATCCGAACCCAATTCTGAAGTGGCTTTCAATGTCAAAGCATTTTCCTGGCGCTACGAATACCTTGTAGTTCTCTGCCAACAACTTGCATAACTCTGTTGAAGTGACGTTTCTGTAGAATCTTGGAAACGTAACTAGACTTCCTTCCGGTGGAACCCAATCGACGTCATCACGGTTTTCTACCCATCTCCTCATCACTTCAAGGTTGGTTTTTGCGATTTTTTCTGTTCGTGTTACGAGTTCTTCCTTCCTTCTTAAAGCGAGTTTTGAAAGGTGTTCACTTAATGTCGAATCGCAGATCGTCGTGTAGCTTCTTATTTCTTTGGCAATGTCGACGATCGCTTTGTCTGCAACCATCCATCCTATTCTGAGGCCTGGAAGGCCGTGGAGTTTTGACATACTCGAGTTGCTGATGGCGTGGTCGCTGAGGGTTGCAGCGGGAGGCAATGGCTTGTGGGTGAACGAAAGTTCGCGGTAGATTTCGTCGGAGAGTAGGTAGATGTTATTGTCTTCAACGATTTCAATGATGCTTTTCAGCGTTTCCAGCGTTATAACCGACCCTGTAGGATTATTGGGGTGGCTGATAACTATGAGTTTCGTCTTGGGTGTAACCATCTCATTAAGCTCATCAACGTTCAGTTTGTAGTTATCCTCATATCTGAGTCTAAGCAACTCCACTCTGCCCCCTAGAGCCCTAGGCACCTCGTACAATTGCTGATAGTTGGGATGTTCAACGATAACATGGTCCCCTGGTTGGACTAAAGATGCAAACGCCACAAAATTGGCTTCTATACAACCAGTGGTAACCAAAATTCGATCTGGAGACAAACCTGGATAATCTCTTGCTATAAGCTCGCGTAGCTCCAAGTCCCCAAGCATATGACCGTAATAGAGTTTCAAATCGCTGAGGTCGGTGTCAAACCAGCTGAAGTCAATCGGTAAGATTCCGCTTTCAGAAATGTTAATTCTACATTGAAGCTCGTACTTTGCAAACCAGTCCTCCAAAGAGAAGGGTCTAAACTTCAAGTTTTACTACCTCAGTCTGTAGATAGGAGATGCCAAACTATTAATGACTTCTTATATTTTTCTTCGACCTATATTACAGCGGAGTTCAAGTCGCCTTATTTGGCAAAGGCAAAGTTTACGGCGGAGCACATGATCGAAAGAATGACTGTGCAGTGGGATACCAGCAAACTATTTTTCTTTCGGCGAAATAGGCACGTAATAGTGTTCTCCGATTTTTTTCTGGTGCCTATCCAGCTTGGACCCTTCCTTGTTTACTCTCGGTCTTTTGGTTACTAGGTCCCTTCTGAAGGTGATTTTCATGTCCTTAAGGAAGTTGTTCATTCCCTTTCGAAGGTTTGTGGGCGGGTTGGCAACGCCGTAGATTCCAGGCTCTCCAGTGAAGATCATGAGGAGGTCGGCGATGAAATCCTGCGTCACTACGTCGTGTTCTACTACGAAGGCTGTTACGTTTCGGTTCTCAACTACTCGCCGGATGGTTCGAGCCATAGAGAGTCTCTCCTCGACATCTAGGTAGGCGCTTGGTTCGTCTAGAAGATACAGCTCTGCTTTTCGGGAAAGGCAGGCGGCGATAGCAACTTTCTGAAGTTCTCCTCCGCTGAGTTCGGTTACGTCTCGGTCAAGAATGGACTGCACTTTGAGGGGTTGCAGAATTTGGCTTTGATACCAGCTGGTTTCAAAATCTTCTTTGGCTACGTCTCTTAATAGTTCTTCAACGGTTCCTCCGTACTCCGCCGAAATGTATTGGGGTTTATAACTTACGGTTAACCCATATTGCGTAGAAGCTTCTCCTGAGTCTGCTTTCTCGATTCCAGCAAGGAGCTTTACGAAGGTGGTTTTTCCAATTCCGTTGGGTCCCAATATTCCAATGACTTCGCCCTGTTTTGCCTCTCCAGGCACCGCTGATAACGCAAACTCTTCGTAAGACTTCTTCATTCCGTTCCACTTCAGCAGTGTTTCGCCGGCCGCCAAGCCGGTGGCTGGAGGCTTCACGTGGAAGAGGATCGGGTCCTTTCTGAAGCGAACGTTTTCGTCGGGAATGAAGCCTTGTAGGTATATGTTGATGCCGACTCTCACTCCATGAACGTGGGAAACAATTCCGTAAACTCCGGGGGTTCCGTAAAAAACACAAATTTGATCGGATAAGTAGTCGAGAATTGCGAGGTCATGCTCCGCCACAATCACAGTTTTTCCTTCTTTCCTAAGGCTTCGAATGGCTCTAGCGGCTTGAAGACGTTGCTTCACATCCAAGTAGCTGGAAGGTTCGTCGAAAAGGTAAACGTCTGCTTCTCGGCAAATCGTGGCGGCGATGGCAACTTTTTGAAGTTCTCCTCCGCTCAAAACCTCTAGAGTGCGGTCCCAAACTGTTTTGAGTTGAAGCTGCTCGCTGAGGGGGCCCAGCTTGTCTCGTTCGTCAACTTTTTCAAGAAGGTCCCCAACCTTACCTGAAACTACGCGGGGAATCTTGTCCACATACTGCGGTTTGTGCAAAACCTTCAGCTTGTCATCACTTAGTTTCTGAAAATATTCTTGAAGGGTTGAGCCTCGAAAATGTTGAATGAGTTGAGGCCAGTCAGGTGATTCCTTGTAGTTTCCTAGGTTCAGTTTGACTTCTCCGGAAAGGACCTTTAGGGCGGTGGTTTTTCCGATGCCATTTTGACCTAGGAGTCCAAGGACCACGCCTGAAGAGGGTGTTGGGAGGCGGAAAAGCTTGAAGGTATTTGGACCAAACCGATGGCTACATTCCTCTTCCAGTTCGTCTGGCAAATTGACTATGGAGAGGGCGTCGAAGGGGCATTTTTTGACGCAGATGCCGCATCCTACGCAAAGGGTTTCCACAATCAGTGGTATACCGTTTTCAAAGCGGATGGCCTCTATCTTATTTCTTACAGGGGGGCAAAAGCGATAGCAAGGTCTACCGCAACGCTTGGGTTTGCATCGATCCTCATCGAGAACAGCAATTCGAACCATGCTTTTCTATGCACCTATTTAATGTAAGATTAGTGATGGAGAATAATAAACTTAAATCTCTTAACTGAACAAAAACAGTTCGCTAAAAGTGAAGGTAAAAAGAAAGGGTGTACAATTATTCTGGGAAAGTCACC
>Ga0224501_10001842_pt1 | contig 16559 bp, 13 predicted proteins | sample SF_Oct11_sed_USG_4_FD_169105 | JGI IMG/M metagenome (GOLD analysis project Ga0224501, IMG submission 169105) | Sediment microbial communities from San Francisco Bay, California, United States - SF_Oct11_sed_USGS_8_1 | ecosystem: Environmental > Aquatic > Marine > Sediment | place: USA... | reverse complement strand
TGTGTAGTCCTGTTCCCCAGTAGCGCTGGAGGTCCCGGGTTCAAGGCAGCTTGCGCACGCACGTATTTTAAAAGAAAACTCCCCGTTCTCCCAGCAGAGAGTGGATGTGTGACTCTCTTTAGATCTGGGGTAGTTGAAAGCCGTGAGAAAGAGAAGTGGCACCTAACCTCAGTTATTCCTATGTGGGTACAAGTTGCCAGTGGCTATGAGACAGCCTGCACCTGTGTGGTTGCCCAGTGCTCTACCTGCCACATCAGGACTCCTCAGATTTGGCAGGGTCATCTAATGAATACATTCGAAAACCGATCACTGAAAAACCTTAACTATCACGCATGACTTGTGTGAATCACCGAACTCCGGCATCGTCCCCTATCTGTATGTATATGTACGTAGGTAAACATTGTGATGTGTATTTTGCAGGGAAGGTGATGCTTGTCATTGCTGGTATATACTTCTAACCGGATCTGTCTTTATAAACCCATCTATGTACCTACCCAGGACCAGGTAAGTCCAGTCCAGTGTATTATTAAACTATCTCCCATTCCCTGAAATTTACCGGGGGGTTGTCCTCTCCTGACACATGGGTAGATATGGCTCCGCACTCTTGCAGAATAACGATACATCACAGACTTTTGTGTTTGAAGGCATTTGTAGACTTTACGAGAATCGCTTCTGTTACTTACCTACGGGATAACTGCTGCAGGTTTTCCTTTCCCATACCACTTTTCTTAAATGGCTAAACTCTTAGTTCTTGGGTTAAATTTCCCATCAGCACCTGAAATCCCTCCTACGAGGTGCAGGCATCATGCTTCAGGCGAAATCTGTTTATCCCGAAGCGTAAGGATGATATAAATGCCAGGCAGAGGCTCGAGATATTAGATATTCGTTCATTGATGCGTATGGTCACCACCTTGCTTCGACAGGGAAGTTTTTATTTCCTGATATGGCGAGGATACTGTATGTGGATTCGTTCTCCCCTGTGTGTCTCAGTGGTAGAGAAGATAAGGAGTTACCTTACCATGAAAGTACATTTATTGAGAGTAATCTCATCATTGATCACTAACCCATGGCCTCATCAGAGGAGGCTAATTCCACAGGGCAGAAGCTTCCTGAGAATGCATCGAGTTGAATACCGTGCGATATCAAGAGTCCGGATGCGCTCGCAGGAGGGCTAATCATACCTAAGACATCCCCTCGGTATTAAAATTGCAATTAAACCAATGTCTATTCCAATAATAGTGCCTACCAAAACAAGGGAGTAGCTGTTTGCAGATAGACCAGCTAGCATTCTCTGGAAAGGAGTGTCCACCAGCCAGCCCGCAACCCCCTCCCCCTCCCCCTCCCCCCCTATGTAGTCCACCCTTTATGCAGAAGATGAGCTAGGCACCTGGGTGGTAAACTCATGAGGAAAAAGTGATGTGAGAAATTTAACCACCATCAGCATGCCAACACTAAGCCATAACAGTGCTGCTTTTATATCAAGGAAGCTGATTACCCGGCAGGCAGGATTGTCTACCATTGTGCTAGTTTTTATTTCGGGTTGCGTAATCCTTGTTGTCATTTCTTGCTGCAGTTGTTTTTTCATATTCCGTAACTCTCTGGTTTTATCTTTCGGGATTAAAAATGATTCACTTTTATAGCACTGGCTGGCTCCTGTTGCTAGTGCAGGTGACTAAAGGTACCTAAAAAAATCCCCTTGGTCGTAACTAGGTGTAAACCCACCACTTTGTCCGACAGACGGCCTAGCGTAGTGAAACCGCTGCTAGCCACTAGACTAGCACGGCTAGCGCTGTCAATGAAAATAACTACAACAACAGACTTTAAAAAATCATTTCACACGGGTAAGCAAGCAAGAAAGGGTATAATTTACATGATGAGATGATCTGGTTTTACTTGGATAGCATTGCAAACTCAGCGGCGTATAGTTATCCACCCCTCTACAGGATATATGGGATAACTCTATCTATAGTCAGCAGTTTGTTTCCGGGGTAATCATTGGTGCACCACATAGAGGATATTGTTTGTCCTATGGGTGGACGTCATGATCCGCGCCTGACGTATGGTGTGATGTACAGTGGTCCGTGAAGTGAGTTTCCTCCTTCGGGTAGTTTTGGAGTGGCGTCACCTCAGCGCTGCTGTACCGTGTATCATGCATATTTTTCCTGCTTCCTTGATGATCCTGCTGTCTGCTCCTAGTGTATAAACAGAATCACCTGCTCTATCGGCGCTGCTATGGTATCAATAGATAGCTTATCTTCTCCCAGTCCACTAATCTGCTAGGCTGGGCTAAAGTAAACTGCTCACTCTATCTGTTGCACTCACAGTATTACCGCATCGCCCCTGAGGCGCCAGCCAACCGTCTACTACCTGAATTGGTTTACTAAGAACAATTGCTTTCTTCCCACTGCCAGGGTGTGTCACTACCCCGGAGTCATCATAGGTCTGAGATCCATACACAGCTGCCTCGGTGTAGAGTGACCTAGCATGATAATACATTGCATAACCAGTACCCTGCGTATGGCGCAGGACCAGGCCCCCATTTATTGTCACAGCATAATAGAGACGTATTTTATTATGGGAATGAATCAGTGATCAGATGTCCCTGGCAGCAAAAGCCTTCATCCAGTCAGTCAATTATCAGATGAGTGTGATAAGATTGTCCTCTGGCCAGCAGTTTAGATAATGGTGAGTCATGATCGGGACGAGATGGCTTGGTTGACAGGTGATAGAGGTCACTGGCTGAGTTGACCTTTCCCTGTCAAGCCGCCAGTAGTCATTAGGTAGTAGTAATCCGAAGGCGGTGCCTGAGCCCGATTCACCAGTAGTCATTTAGTAGTAGTAATCCGAAGGCGCTGCCTGAGCCTGATTCACCGGTATTGAGTTAATACCTGCAGTTAACTAGCCAGCGGATATTAAGGGAGCTCGATTTCTATAAGCCAAACAACAGATTGTGTATCGGATATTGCAATAAACTAGCCCTCGTATAAAAGGCTTAGGATTTTACTGGAGTGCCTGAGCCCGCGCAGTGGCAGCTCAACAGGTGGGCCTTTACAAAGGAGTGACAACTCAAGCGTGAGTTTATAAACACTGGAGCGGCTTCGTTGGACACTCCAGCGCGGATCGTCGTGAGATTAATGATTTCATTCATTCATCGCTGCGTCGTCGATACTACGAGAGGGGCTTAACGGTCAGTAGGGTAGTGGTTACATCCCACCGTTGAGTCACTGAGTAAGAGGATACAAAGTCAGTCCCATCCGGACAGGATTCACAGCGTTAAGAGAGACACAGTGAGACTGATATCACAGTACAGAGAGAAAGAGACACATCTAGACACAGCGCAGTAAGAGAGACATGTGGCATTAGCATCGTCGAATGGTGATTCATGGGCATGTAGCATAAAGAAGTGTATTGTGTAAGACAACAGTGCCATCGTAAAGGTTTTTGTTTCACTCATCTCTCTCACAAACGAGTGACTCGGCGACAAAGCTCAGGAAGTTATTAAGGACTTATCAGATCAGGGAGACAGAGGGGACAGCTAGTGGGATATATTACGGTTTTGTTTTCAATATGGCGGGCCCGCCGTATCGGGAGCTACACTTTGTGGAGATTCGTCGTGAGGTGGAAGCGTCGATGCACCATTGGAATTTTAGTAGTGCCAGCCAGACGGCCAAACAGTCACTGGATTTAGCCAATCACCCGGTTATATATCAATCATATAGAAAGGAACTCACATGCGGCATCAAGGACGCATGGCTCAGGTAAGCCACAGATTCGTCCTCGCCCCTTAGCTGAAAGGGCTTTCATTTGAACATAGCGGTTACTTGCGATGATATCATGGATTCAATGGTAACGTCAGGCTTTTTCTGAAGGCGGGCTTGAAGTTTTTTGGATCTCACCGCTGCTGTCTTGAGTAATGACTGGCTAGCTGTGGTAATGATGGTTTCGGGTGTGATATATTGCACCAAAGTATGGTTTCTGTTGACCATATCAATGATCATGGAGATAGTATCTCATGGTTATTTCTATAGAAGATACTACTCTGCTCAATTTTCCTTCTACGGAGGTACTCTATAGGTCATCGGCCAGTGACTTGTTACATCTGGTCACCTGGCACTTCTCTAGTCAGCAGTTCGATTCCCTCATTTGAAGCAGAAAATGGCATTAGAGGGCTTCTTAGCTTGACAGCTAGCTCTTGGAGTTTGGCTGCCATCCATCCCATGTTGTCACTCACCCCCTGCGCTAGGCCGGATAGAACTGGAATTTAGTTGAGAGGTTCTACCTTATTTCCCTTCTTACATCCTCCATTCTGCCTAGTCTCTGATGGTTGCTAGCAGCTACATGATAATACAGAGTGTCATCACAGGTCTATAAATAGGTGGTCTCCAGTCATTCTCTGAGGTATTTAGACCGACCCTTTCTCAAAGATCGATTGATTTGTTTTACACTACAACTCGCCATTACGGGAGCACTGGCCCGATGGTGGCCATGGGGAATGAAGAGAGATAATATTTTAGAGTTGGAAGAGGTTTTATCTTGGAGTATTTAGGAATTGGTGGTCCCTGAATTGATTGCCAGAGAGTGTCCAGGGAAATCATCTGACCTGCGAGTTCCGACTGCGATTGATTGATCAATCCTGACACGAAGCCGTCTGCCATATTGATTCTGATTGGCAGATTCGATATTGAAAATGTCATATTGAAATTCAGGGTGGAGCACTTATTATTTGATGAGAATACTGGTCCCATTGTCACGACAGAAGGAGGCCATTTTGTACTCACTTAAGTCTGCAGTTATAGAAGGATATGACCCGTGACCATACTGATGAGGCTGACCAGTCATCCTGGATTACCAAAACAGAAATACACTACAACAAATTTCTTCCATTTCCCTGCCTTTTACGCTCGCGACGAACCGTAGCCAAATGATGATGTCCATCTGTCATTGGAAACATAGCATCAATCTTAGTTCGTGTCCTCTGCTCATGCATAATCGATGAACGCATCCAACCCTCGCCGTGACACTTGGCTTGTCACCAATACTGTGACTCACTGACTAGCTACTGACTATGGGTGCCTACTTTACCAACCACTCCTGGCGAAGTGGGACCGATTATCTCATGGCCTTCTCCCACACCCTTTGAGTCACACTGCATGGCTCAGACAGCCAATTTGTCACTGGAGTGCGAATCCTTTTGTAAATGAGTTTATCGCAGCTTCTAGTTAGGGTAATTTGAACCTCTGTTCGCAATTTCCACAGACTGTTAGGGATTGTTACATTAGATGAGATATCCAACAAAACCTGATTGGATTTAGCTGACACCTCGATAAGCTTATGCTGGCCAGGTTACTAGTCAATAAATATACTGGCTGCATTGGTATGGTACATTGCTGCTATGATGCTGCGAGAGTATCTACCTACTAATAATAATTTCATTTCCGGGAACGAACCGATCCTGAGGCTTCACCAATTGTGCCTTTAGGGAATTGGTGACTTTCTCCACTGGAGGGAGTAGAAGTAATTGATCCATTATCTTAGCAATAAGAGCGAAAACTGGCACAACTGGACTGACAAGAATCAAACCCTTACTGGAGACTATTTGTTGACTAATCATATTGCAGTACAATTTGGTAGTTATGGCCGCTTGATGGTGATGTAGTAATGTGAGTTGTAAACCCAGTAGTAGTGTGGGACTGCCCACACTCAGGATGTGGTAACAATACCATGTCAGGAATGAGTTGACCTCTGTACTGTTTTTACATCACTCTGCATACCTTTCCATCTTTCCCAGATCTCCTCTGCTTTACTAACTATCTATTCATTGTCAATCAAAACACATCAAATTTGTCACTGAGCCAGGGATGGAAACTTACTAGTACCTGTCCACTTTACCATAGCGATGAGATTTATATAGAAGAGCGTAACTAACTACCCAACCGCTTGGGGCACCTGTTCACTAGGGTCAACATTGCCTGCGAGCCATGTGCCAATTAAACTGCAATCAAAATTCATTGGTTGAGGTCTTTTATGTAGTATCTGTGGTTTAAACTGTAATCTCCTCTGTACCAGAAACCCGCCATTAGTAGCCTGGGTGTCTACATTCTCAGCCCAGTCAGCCATGTCACTGGCCTAGTGTCATAAGGCTAATTCGCACTCCTGAAATCACTCTATGCCTGGTCTTCACGGTGGTTTATTCTAATACATGGCAGGGTTACTATTAGACTGTTTGTAGTCTCTGTCGCCACAGAGACTGCTCAATTATCACTCCTGTGCAATTATCATGCAGGGGGGCCGACTCCCTGGTAGATTGGCCGGGCTGTAGCTATGTGCGTGGATAATTGTGCATCACACTGTGCATTAACATTACCAAACTATTGCCTGGCCTTCGCAAATCACGCTGTGCTGGGAGCTGGAAGAAACCAAGCTGCAGAGAAATTACTGGATTATAGTAATAAAATATTTATTCCTGTAATGTTATGTCCTGTGTTGGTTAATTTAGGTACACTGCAGCATGGGGCAATCACAATTCTTAGCTTGGCTAAAGCTCACTCTTTTATAAGCGATATACATATGTTACTGTCAAAGTCGGAGTTTGAGGCGGAGTCTCCTCACCGGAGGTAACTAGCCAGGTGTGAACATTGTATACTCCCATGACAGAGTCACTGTGAAGTCACGGGCCAGGTGTGAAAACTATTCGCTCCCATTCGCTGGCTACCATGCTGCTGTGTCAATCAGGTGATATTCAAATCACTGAAACCATTATACCAATATTTGCTGTCTAAACCATTAGATGAAGAGAGAAAGCTTACTGTATCTTACAATACTACGAGGTTTACAATGAGAAGCGGTGAATGAAACTGAGGGGCAGCATTGAGATGCCGAAATGGATATAAAACAATGTTGACAAAACTAGAGTGTGGGGATTATTATGGGTTATATTATGACACTCATTAAAGGAATGAATGAATTAATAAGTGAATATGCCTTTCCAGGGATCACATGCTACGAGGGGTCCTATCCAGCACGCACGTAAACGCTGTACTCCCTATTGTATTGAGAGCGAGTGAAATGAGGGCTTCAATGAACATAGCGGAATAGTCACACTGGGATTGTTTTTTTTTTGTAGTTTTGGGAAACCAAATTCGGCAAACGGGAGAAGACCAAACGACTGCCTTATCCTGGAGCCTTCTGAGATGATAGTGGTATGTAGAGCCCCTGTGTAAAGCCCCTGTGTAAAGCCCTGCATTTATGTAGAACTCTGCGTTTCACGACGGCCTTTCCCTCTATTTGCTCAGCATCGCTTCGTCCTTCGCCTGGCTCCATCTGGTAGCGCTCGTCGCGTCCCACAATCACTGTGGGGGGCTATAGCATGGCAGAATTTTCATTCACACGGGATATCGTTTATCTGTGAGAGTACCGCACTGGGAGACCGCAGATACTTCAAGCTGAAAATCACTACTACCTGTCCAAATTACCAAAACTCTGATAGCCCGCTGAAATATGAAGATTGATGTACCAATTAGTTGGGCTGGCCAGGTGCACTGAAGTAAGGACAGCACTGGAGAACCGGGCTATCACTCACAGAGCTGAGACTGAGATAGGGAAGTGGTAGGCACTGGTGTGACCAGCTCATGATGATAGTGGTCATGTCCTTTAAAAAACAAGAATCGCACAGTAAACAAAAACAGGCTCATCAAGTTTCCTTTTCAGATTCAGTCTGGTGGTCATAGACAGGACAGAGATGGGCATAGGACCAAAACTCTGTGAGGTCACAATTAGGTTAGGCATAAACTGGTTGGTTCCTGCATAAATCATCATGATACATGTAAAAAACTGAACCTCACATGCATAGAAAACAACTGCAATGTCTAAAGTTTGATACATCATCAGACCACCAGAATTCTGAGAGTTGTAAACACAGCCATGTTCCTGCCAAATGACAATCCTAATTTATCACAGATAAGTGCAGTCCATGTTTATGACCCTGATTCCACTGTGATTTGATCAAGGAGTAATGATAATAACCCAGCTGAGTTTCATTTCAAATAACTAGTTTACTCGCTAACTGCTGTATCCTGTTGCATAAAGTCAATTTTAGTGATTGCATGCTAGAACCCTACTCAAGAAATCACAGAATAAGGTCAGTCACACTCGCTCATTCAGAGCGGTTCAGCAGAACAGCTGTCTTGCATAACTGAAGAGTATACCCTCTCTAGGGGTCCGTAGACAAACACGGAGGTGCCTGTCCGCAATCCCCACATAGCATAACATGATAGCAAGTTGTTTTGCTGTTACGGTATCTGGGCAGTCACTTGATTGAGATGTTCTGAATTTCTTGTACCAATCTATAGAGCTCTTTATTTCACAACACACAATAAAAAGTGTGATGTAAGTATATGTGCTTAGAAGCCTGATTTCAAGACGCAGCTTACATCGAGCTTTGCAACATGGACAGTACCTAAACTCATGTTGATTTTGTCTTCGTTAAGTAAAGGTGTCCATGCTCTTATCTCGCTCTCAGACCACTAATGGTGAGTAGGTAGATCGGGCCTGGCTGACGTGACGCGCTGTCACTCTGACTCTCTGATGGAAACTTCACCCGGATGGAACGATTATCTCAAGTGTTTGCGCCTGAGTGGAGGCCAATACTCTTCGGGTAACACTCGATATGAATATAGTCACATGCACTTACCTAACACTATTAGTACAGTATAAAGTTGCCAGTGACCAAGTCAAATAGTAATATGAGAGTGCTCAGTCTGGTGTCATAATCTCTCCTCTTTATATGGACATGTCATCGGTCTTAGAGAAAACCTCCCCATGCCAATCATCTCCTCACTAGGTGGGGCCAATCATCTCCTCACTAGGTGGGGCCACTCATTCATACCTTCACTGACACTGGTGGATCACAGTGTTGCTATCACTGTGTGGGGCTTATATACACTGACTTTCCATGGTTCGCACTGGTTCGAACCGAAAGTGCGATCAGTTTCCATGGTTCGATCCAGTCTCCGGTAGGAGTTGTCTTCTACTGATCGATAAAATATAAAACTTCCGTGAAGTGCTGTTTTTTGTTCTGCAGATTACCCCTGTATGTTTCCAAGAGTCTAAAACGACTGCAAATGTTTGTAATCCTATTAATAAACCAGGAAATTTCAGCATCGGGAAAGTTACATACCATATTTGTAGCGAAATTCAGCGGCTACGTAGTACACGAATAGAGTGCAGTACAATTTTCTACCTCCACAACCAAAAGTTTGATTTAAACGGCGCGAACCAGTGTGAACCAGGCGTTTCCATGGTGTGCACCGCCACTGAGTGCGAACCACTGGGTGCGCACCGAGTGAGTTCGAATGAGTGCGAACAGGTTTTGATACAATGGTTAGCACCGGTGCGAACCATGGAAAGCCAGTCATATACTCCCTACTCTCAGTCTTCTCAGACACTTCAGCCCCCTGTCCGTCTCTCATCATTTCAATCATAATTGTATCACTCCACAGCCCGCTGCTCTCTCGCCGTAGATTGACCAGCGGTTGATTGGGGGCGGGCTCCGACCGGCTGAGCCATCGCTTTCCCATCGTCGCCGCTCCCGCTCTGCCACCAATCTGGAGCGCGTGCTCGCGTTGGATCGGGTTGCTCACTCGTCCACGCGCCGGCACGGCTGCACTCAGGTAATCAATGCCGTGTCTCGTTTTACATGCACTGACTGGCTTCAATGCTCCTTGTTCCGTTCGGCTTCTCTGATCGTCTGCGAGCGATTCCTGATTTATCCCGTTCGCCACGCCAGGCTTTTCTTCTCCCGAGTCAGTTTGAAGTTCCAAAGCTAGAGCTGATTACTCCAAACTCCGGCCGTCCTGTGCTGCACGCGCACATACACTGCATGCCCCCAACACTGTCCGCTGTCCTGCATTGTGATTGGCTAGTGTTTTGTATGGAGTTGTCTACTACCACAGTAATAAGCTTCCCTTATTCAGCTACGAGTTGTCTTCTCATGGTTTGTGCACTTGGCTATAGTTTTCTAACATCCGTGTGATTAAATGTACCTTCAGCAAGGTATCAGTTTTATTAGTTAAACATCACTGACGGTGTATTGTTCTCTGAGCTTCTCTGATCTGATATATCATTTGATTTATTCATCTGCTGAAAGAATGCAGATAGCGTTGATAGTCCCAAACAATCACTGGCACTACCATTGTCTATTCGGCTATCTCCTAGTTCGGTAACATACACTGGAGCTCCATTCCCAGAGGCAAGCCTTCATCCTCCGGTTAGTGTTTCCCTTTCCTGGCCTTGGCAACAGCGTTTGATTTCTCGCTGGAGTTGCTCTCTCTTATAGTTTATATTTGCATATTTGTGTAGCTTGGTTGCCTAATCGCCTAGTAAATGTTACCTAATTGGCATGTAGTGTCTGTTCACCTATTATTCCGCTGACAGGGTGGGTGCTATCACTCAATGCCGTGCTGCAGTGAGCCCTGCCTCTAGCTCAGTGTATTGGCATATTGGTGTTATACGGTACATAGTCATTAACTTGAGTTAGTACTTGACCACACATTAAGGAGGGCTGTATCTTAAGGAGCACATGTCAAGCACATTACTGGCTTCTCACTCTGTCACTGCGGAGGCTGGTTAGTGGAGAGATTTAGCACCTAGCTGGCGGCGCGGTTGTGCTCACCGTCGAGCTCACATCGGACATTTGATTGATGTCATTTGGAGCTTAGTGGTGATAATCAGACTAGTCTAGAGGAATTATCCAGCGGCCCAGCATGAGTACGACTGCGGGCCACGGCGACTGGCCTTCGCTAGACTGTAAAGGATATAAAAACCGTCCTAGTATTATCAACTACTACGGGGTAAGTAGTTCATACCACTCAGCAGAAGGGTGTGCCAGAGAATGTGCCACCACAGTGTGCTCAATCACCCAGATCAGTATGCCTAGTTGTGGCGAGAAGCATTCTAACAGAGCAGTCCCACTGGGCAGGAACATCATTAGCTACCAGATAAAAAACCGTGCCTGTTAGATTATGATTGCTCGCTGCTGCTGCTGCTGCTTCACACTTGAGATTATCTGGCGATTTTTCTGACGGCCGACTAGTTGCGAACAGGACTTCTAACTACGTACTACCTGACTGCCAGCGGTTAGAATCTGGTCACTAAGGATGTCTCACTGCTCGGCCCTTAGTATAGTGCATCGGCCGGCGGTGGCCAGACTTATTAATTTATTCGACCACTGGGCTGAGAGCGAAAACCTAGAGGAGTCTATAGACTATTTGTCTCAGGTGAGCCTATTTACAAAGAGGACGCCGTGGGATTGGGTAGGTGACTTTACTTCTCGTTAGATGGGGGTCCCTGTATAAAGAGATTCAATATGTTGAATTTTCTCAGCATTAACTGCAGTAGTTGTTTTAGTCTCAACAGATTAAGTTTTTTATCTCTTTGTAGCTAACTGACCAACCACATTCACATTGACATGTTACAGTAGTGTGTTGCCTGTGAAAGCATTTAGCTAAGTTTCCTGTTGTTTGTGTTGCTTGCCCTCCAGTCAGTTGAGGTTAGATTCACAATGGGCTTCACAGTTCATCAGCCATCAGAATAGAGACCACAGGAGCAGTGGTATTAGGCTCAACTACTGCCTAGAGCTAAACGGAATGCGTGGGCCATCTTGTGGAACTGTATGGGAAAGTAGACCGCCCATCCATCACACACTACGGTTCCAGTTCATTGCTTCACGTTCAGCTGACTATATCCCCGTTACACTGAGTGGTACTCGGGGCACTAGCGTCTTCCACAACTTCCTCGGTGGGCTCGAGTTGCTCGCTCAACATACAACGACATATTTCAGTTCGATTCATTACTCCCATACAGTGTCCTGAATAGGCCATGTGAATGTGGTGGTATTGACCCGGCCATGTTTTAACTGAGAGTTCAGTAACATGGCTGTATAAACTTCAGGGAATAGATTGCTCAAACCAATCAATAAGTGTAGATACGTGGACTGCGGGCGGGACAAATCACTGGGATCTGTATGAATGGATAGAGTTCATAGTACTCAAAGCAAGTGTAGCCCATCCTTATCTGCTGGTTGGTATTCTTGTCATAGCCTTGACACAAAGGGTTGTCACTGGTGTTATGGCAATGGTTCACTCTCCACCCGAAATCCAAAATGGTGCCTGTTGACAATCTCCTACTGGAGGTGATACTTCGGTCCAGGGGTATAATTTTCTGTTGGAATGATTTCATGCAGCTTTGTAATTATGAGATCTTGAGAGTAAATTATATACCTGCTAGACTGCTGGAAGGGGCTGTGGCAATTGCGAGCTGGCTTAGCCAATGTCATCAAATCACTCATCCAAGCATTTATGGATGCCTCGTTTTGGTCGACTGGACTTCAGAGCAGAAGATGAGGGTTAGAGCCCTCAGCATGGCTTTGAGTGCCATGATTGACTAAACAATGGATCTACGGAATCAAGCCAAAGTTTGATTGAAATTGATCTCCAGTCTACATAGCAGAATACCTAATAAAGAGCTTGCAATAATGTGACAAAAGTCAAACAACTTCTTCTCACAAGACACTGACATTAGGCTGGTGGTATATTCTGATATGACTGCAATATCTTCGTATTATAGGGAGTTGCACTGAACAAGAGTGGTCTCATTGCATAACACTCTCCCTTTAGCCACGTTTGTTAGATCACCTTTGCAGTGTACAAGGAATGCGACTCATACAATATAATCTGTGTGTGTCATTTGAGCTTTTGATTGCATGCTCGCTACTGCTGCTCTAGCCTAGAATTATCCTCTGACTTTGTAAAGTTTGATCAGCGAGATATGTAGCATAGGTAAGGACTAGCTAGCAAAGTACTGGTTAATTCATCTGTAAGAAGTAGAGGACTTGGTAAGTACTAGCATGGATTAATACCTCTCTATTCTATGAGTTTATTCTGATCATACTGGTTTATTCCGTTACAATGTGGGTTTTCCCTGATTGTACAGTAAACATGGCCATGGACTCTATTCCGTCCTATCGGAGTATGACTGGAATTTATACAACCTTTCTCTGCCCATATCAGTCGCTGATATAGGCATGTGTTGGGCTTGTGTTGGGGATTCATTGACTGACTTTATTACCAGCGCTAGTTGTATTATCCCTGAGAGTGGGTCACTGTCAGTTTGCACTCAGCTGCACCGAGTTGTATTATCTAACAGCCATGCCTTGTACCCACAGGATATAAACAGGAAATAAAGCATGTACGGCACCAGCTTCCTGGGTGACGTATTAACTGCTTAGAGGCTTGGAGTCTACTTGAGATCAGCCTTCCTCTTGTAATTAGATTTTAGTTCAGAAATGCAAATGGCCAATCTAATCACAACATCGTCCCACCCAATGTTCCTGTAAGCTCGACGAAAACTACAATCATCTTTCCATACTCTATCCACTCTACTGTAACAGCTTATTCTCAGTTCTGTTTTAAGCTGTCACTTTGTTCGATGAGAAACTCTCCTCTCACAAGTAGTCGGTTTGATTGGAATAGTTGGAGGTTTTTGTAAGTTGATTCGCTTGGCAAGCCATTCTCAGTTATTGATGGCAGTCATTGTCATGGCTTGTGATGGATGGTCCATCTCGTAACCAATCAAGCTGAACGGGTTGCTACCTGCCCACGGTAGCGACCGTAGGAAACAAACCACTGCTATGGCATCCGTCATTTCCATGTTAGTCACTGGCTGTACCCCTTCCTAATGTGGTGTGTAAACTACAGAGGGGCTATCTTTATCACGGATTCTAATGGTGTAGTCAGTCACGTTACCGAAGAACAACTGTCAGATGTGAGTCGCTTTCATTTTCTCGATTCGTCAGTTGGCAATTTAGCTGAACCAGTCAATCTGAATGACTTGATCTACATGTTGGAGTGCTACTCTCGCATGCAAATCTCTCAACTGAAATATCTGAGAGGCTGCCAGGTCGAATATCCAAGGCGCTGCCGCAGTGGAGAGCTCAAGATGAGCTTGTTGTGACAAGAGCATTTTCAGTGTATTCCATTAGCCGTATTATTGAATATAATTGACTGCAGCTCCAGTGTAGTAGCTTGTACACTTTATTTCCGCTCTTGTCATTCTTTCTCGTTGCCCTATCGCATTTCACTCTCTTCTTGTTAACCGTTTTTGTGTGACTGACCGAATTTCATAACCTACACCGTACATACCGTGTAAGTTGGTTTGTTTGATCAACTTGTATATGGATACTAGAAAGCCAACAAGCTGAAATGGAGATCACAGTAACCATGAAACCAACAGTGACTAGTTAGCTAAACCCTCCCCCCTCACAGTACCACATGCCTCTACTATATTTCCAATTTCACTTGGATAGCACACTACCCCGAGGCCCCTCCTGATGTTACCTTGTAAACCTTACAATAACTCTCTGTTCCAGTTGCCAACGGGGGACTTGGCTACACATGGTCACTCATCACAGAACGCACACTCTATGATGAGATCATCCAGTATAGCCTCTGACTCGGGCTATAAACGGTCAGTACAGCCCCCTCCCACCCTCAACCACGGCGGTCTTTATACTCATCACAACTGCAGGCTGAGTGACCAGGTCCCGCTCACTCAGTAGCTGTATTATGGATTTATTCCCCTTGACTAGCTAAGGCCGAAACATTTTATGAATAACTAATCTCACCAGAAGCCTACGGTTTCCGTAGTTTAAGGAACTTGAAAGTGCAGTATGATGTATGGAAGACTAATCTGTTGACATGTGTGTCTTTACCCTAATGCTAATGACAGCTCATTATATATAGGCCTCGGCAAATGTTTTTCATTTTGAGCCTTGAACTGACTGCGTAGTGGCTGAATGCATGGGAACTGCGCCTTTATTAAGACTAGCTACTGTTCGCAAACTTCAGTCACTCACCAACTGCACTTATACCCTTAGCTTATTCATGTATATGGTTCATCATTGCCGATGTTGTGATCATTGATTGCTGACGCTGGGTTTTGTCTTCGCTACAGGAGTTCGCGTGCCAGTGACACATCATCAAGCGTTTACAGCGGAGACGGCGACGGATCCAATCTCCATGACTCAAGTCTGCTCGATTCGGATGATGAGGGCGATTACGGAGCTGACTCGGTGAGTTACATGCTGCCCCCGCGATGGGCAAGGTCAAGGACGTCCCAGCGCAGCGTGTATCGCCGAATCCCTTGCTATATTCCCTGTCTACACTGCATAGTTTAGCCTGTCAATGTTATCTAACAAGTATAAATTGACTGAAATGAGGAAGTATGCGAGATGAGGGGTGACTGATAAAGCAGGATTCCACTTTTGGGTAGCCTAGTTGGACTAGTAGGTCAGAGATAGTAGGGGGATCATGGATTATCCATGTCGACCTAATCCATAAATCGGGCTGATAAGTCAGCTTCTGGCAAGATGCGCACTAGTGAATAACACAACTGTCACACCAGTACCACCTATCATTAATCCGTCATGTCTGCTGTGGCGGCCATGACACCTCAGTGATGGACTACTTTCAGTTAGGCCTGTGTCATCCATGAGGCACTCGCGTTGCCTGTAGACTGTGATTATCTGCATAACCCTCACCACTGGCCTGGATGGCCATAATGCCTCAAGGAATGCCAGGCCTATTGTGTTATATTAAAGCAAGCAGTCAGCTTATAGAGGATTATAACAGGATTATAACTGCAGGACATTGGCAAACAATGCCCTAATCCCTGGTTCTGTCCCGAAAAACAAACAAACAATACATGATAATTGGCTGATAAGGTTTTGTGATCCTTCGTTCGGCTCTGACCTCACAATAGCTACGGCAGAGCGATCAGCTTCAGTCACACACGCGCCCCGAAGGATAGCTTTCTCCGCCAGACAGCTTTCAGGATTAAGGACGCGTGATTAGTGTCTCGTTATCATGCCTCCTCTGGCAGGCCAGCAGAGTAGCAGCCTCACAGAATACCGCCCAGCTGCGAGCAGAGCTCATCGTCGTAAACCCATTGCTACACCACGAGCAATCAACAATACAACGAATAGAAACTACGCTTACTACTGCACATGCTACTACGCTAACTACAGCACTAACTACGGCGCCATCAACAACTACAGCAGGACCAGTAACAGGAATGGTAGCAGTGGTATGAGTAACTTCTACATAATGGATAGACGATTTTACCTACCGGATGCAGCACTTACGGCTGCAGTCGGCTGCAGTGTGAGGCCGCGACCTGCTGTTCGCCGATCACAATCCTCTGCCTGCCCAGAATACCGGCCAGGGAGAGGTATCATTCGTTCGGAAGGCGACGCCCCAGACGGTAATTCTCATCGCCGGCCGCTGAGTACGTTCGGCTCCCCACAGCCAGCACCTCGCAATCACTCAAAAGAAAGGAGGCTGATTCTTTATGAGATGGAAACTCGGAGAGTGAGCGGACGCCGACCTCATTTCGTCTGTATCTCTACGGACTCCGGGTTTGGATCCGAGTTCGGGGACTACGTCACCTTACAGCTCCAGCCCGTACGTGCGCGCGTTACCACTATTTACTAGTATATTAGTGTCGGG